>Ga0228710_1012135_pt1 | contig 10798 bp, 8 predicted proteins | sample MedpolnodulmetaG_FD_177995 | JGI IMG/M metagenome (GOLD analysis project Ga0228710, IMG submission 177995) | Root nodule microbial communities from Medicago polymorpha collected in Santa Monica, California, United States - pink nodules | ecosystem: Host-associated > Plants > Roots > Nodule... | reverse complement strand
CATAATCCCTCAAAAAAAAAAAAATTATAGATCACATAAACCAACATAAAATCGTCATTCTACTTATGATTAATACATTTATAGATCACTCTATTTATCTAGCAACAGACATATATGATTATAGATCACTCCATTTATTATGTCCCAAACATTTGATAGAACCAACTCAAAACCATGTATTCTATATATATACTAGCGAAAAGGCGGGCACTCACTTGCCCGTCTTTTCACTCTTTTTATTGTGTTAACGTGTATAAACTATCTACAATGTTTAATAGAAATTTTGCGGGTAAATTACAAACGATATTTTATATAATTTTTTTGATATGGATTAAAATCATAAGTATAGATTTATGTGACTTTCAAATGTAACAAACTGAACAAACCATATTTATCTTTCTCAATGACAAGATTAATATAACAAAAATTCTTATCTTTTTATTAACACCAACAATATAACATTATTATAAAAAAAATATTTAATGATATAATTGGAATAACAAAAAAGTCAGCCCAAAATCCTCCTACATACTATATTTTTTTTATGGTGTTCGGGGTTCAAACCCCAAATCTTGCACATATTATGTATTGTCCCTAACAATTGAGTTAAGCTCACGAGAACTTTATCTATACTATATATAAAGAAAATAACAACTTTCAGCTCTTTTGAGCTGATTTTTTTCTCTTTCCAAAAATGTCATCAATTTTCAATACAAATAACACATGTAACAAATATATAATAATTAATTTAAATATTAAAAAAATGTAACAAACACAATATAAATATATATATATATATGTCTGGGTTTTTTCCTTTATCATTTAAAAAATGTAACAAACTAGATGAATATATTTATACTTACTTTTTCATTATCTCAATTATACCCTTAAACAACTTTTTCTATAATAAAGATTGTTGTTGGTGTCATTAAAAATAATAATTTAGATTATATTTTTTTTGTTATATTGTTGGTGTTATTGAAATATATAATCATGGTTAGTTTGGTTTGTTATAACTTGAAAGCAAAAAACATTTATATTTTTAATTTTACTCAAAATCAAATTTTCATAAAAACACTGTTCATAATTTTCAAACGTTGGTGCAATAAAAAGAGTGAAAAGATGGGCACGTGAGTGACTGTCTTTTCGCTAGTATATAGTGCGTGTGAGTATAATAAATGGATATGTAGTTTTTCTGTTTAAAGAAAATGGATATGTTATTGTTTATACGTAGATACTTTTTAGTATTTTAACGTTGATGTTTTGAAGATAGTTATGAGTTTTTAAAATTTTATCAAAGCGAAATTCTTATATCGGTGTATAAAAATTTGCTTCCACAGATATAATAAGTACATAAAATATACAACGGGTTGAAGAACAAATATTTAACAGTGTTTTACATATAAAATAACAATATTAATAGACACGCTACATTAATGTTGATATTTTAAAAATAATCACGAGTTTTCAAATTTTTATAATTTTATCATATCAAATTTCACATATCAGTACATAAAATTTGTTTCCTAAGGATATAAGTACATAAAATATGCAATGAGTGTGGCTCAAATAATTAATGATGTTTTACATGATAAAAAAATAATAAATAGAAATGCTACATTGATGTTGATATTTTAAAAATATTCATAAGTTTTCAAAATTTTATAATATTAGCATGTCGAATTTCTCATGTTGATACAGTAAATTTTGTTTCCACATATACAAACACATAAAATCAGCAACGAGCGTGGTACATATATTTAATGGTCTTTTGCATATAAAATAACAATATTTAATAGAAAACTACATCAATATTAATATTTTGAAAATAACCACGAGTTTTCAAATTTTCATCATCTTTCTCATATCGATGCATAAAAACTTGCTTCCACGAATATAAACACATAAAAAATTTGGAGCGAGTGTGGCGCAACTATTTAATGGTATTTAGATATATAAAAACAATTAATAAAAACACTAATTAATGTTGTTATTTTGAAAATAGTCATGAGTTTTCATAATTTTATAATTTTTGCATATAGAATTTCTCACGTTGGTACATTAAAAATTGTTTCCGCATACTTAAACACATAAAATCAACAACGAACATGGTGCAAATATTAACGCTCTTTTGCGTATAAAATAACAATATTAAATACAAAACTACATCAATATTCATATTTTAAAAAGTTACAAGTTTTCAAATTGTCTCACACACTTAGAAATTTATGTGTACTTTTAATCATCTTTTTCTTGGAATTTACTCTTTGAATGCTTGCTCTTGATTATTTAAAGAATGTTACAACCTAACTTCAAATGCAATAAATGATATCATAAAAGTAGCTTATTGCAGCATTATGGCGAAATGCACACATACATTTTTTCGAGGTTGAAATGCATGAAGACAACAGGAGAAATACAATTTTTCCACTTTTTTTTATTTCTATAATTCTTCGCTTTCCATTTTTCTATGTAATGTTAATTTTGCCTTCAAATTTCGTTTTTTAAGGGTGATTAGATTTGAAGCACCCACACTTTTAATAAAAGATGTTTTCGGTGTCCAACATTGAATCGAAACTCGCATATGTCATTACATTCAACTATGTTTCTCAAATCATTATCGGTGTCAATGTATGTAGATCTCTCATGTGTGTATGTGTTGTCCTTCATAGATAGTTAGTTTAGTTCTTAAGATAAAATAGCTGCATTTTAGTAATTTCAATATGTGTATGTTAAGTTTGTTTTATGTAATTACATGTAAAATTTTATTTAAGGGTTGCATAAGTGTGCATGTTTTAGAGATTTAATATTTAAGGAAAATATCAATTTAACTTGAATTTTTGTTGCATTTCGAATAGTATATAATATACGTTATTTTGTATTCGTGAATGACTTACACCGTAATTCAAGATTAATGTTAATGTATTAAAACTAAAGACAATTTGAGTAGAAGATGAGCTTATTTGTGTGCCTCTTTAAATTGTGTTCGATTATATGAATCTCGAAACTGCAAATCACATCTATTTTTATTGTCTTATCTCATCGATGATGTGGTATAATACTCTAAAATGTTTTATAGTTGCCAAATTGATATATCACTAGTCTAGGTAGAGAGATAACTTGTTTGTTTTTTAGCATCTTGAATCCTAATAATTTTTTTTATATTTTTTATATTTTTTATCTTTAGTAACCATTGTTAGCGTTAAACAAATAAATTTATCTGCTATTGTTGAAATAGACTCACCAACTCATTGGATTTCAAAGTTTGGTGATCACATCTTGATTTTAATAGTTTTGTAATACAAAATTTACTTGGATATTATTTAAATTAATGTACTAATTATAGCTTCTTTGTTAACCTATGGAAAGAAACATATTATGCGGCCAAAAGAATATAATTTCATTTATGTAGTCCTATGAGGTTGGTAGTTTCATTTTTACAGGAATACTACAAAAATAAACTTAAAAAAAGAATAAAAATAGAAAAGTAGAGTGAAGTTTAAGAAGCTACTATAAGAATATTGTAGCACATATGTATTTATTCTAACTAGTTAAGTATTATAATTTTTTGTTTACATTTCATTGATTCAAAATTTTATGGTATTTGATATGTACGTCATCATTTCACCATTTCACGCTTCTTCATTCAAATTTTATTTAGTTTTTAGTATATTGGTGCAGTGTAGTCTTGTATAATGTCTCAAACTTTCAAATTATGTTAGTCAAAATTGACTTTTAAATTATGTTGGTTTCTTCGTAAAACAATAATGCCTAACTTTTTATGTTGTTGTACCCCTTTGATCCGTTTTAAAAAAAATGTGACGTATGGATATTTGTTTGGTTCATGGTACATGTTTGTGAAAAATATTTCTATTAAGTTAAACTAGTTGTAATTTTCATATGATTTTGATTTTTGTTTGAAATTGTAAACAACATTATTATTTACATTATGAATTTTGTAACTACAAACTATAAGTGAAACATTGAATTGATTTAGTATCGTGTTAAATGATATAGTTGTACATGTGCATCTAATAAATTCCAATTGCTATTGAAAATACACTTTTTGGAAAATTTATTCATTTAATTAAATTTTGAAATTACAAATGGTTAAGTATGAATGAATGATTTAGATGTTAAAGTTGCATCATCATGACATTGTGTGTTAGTGTTGGTTTATGCGTTGTTGTTTGTTTTGTTAACACTTTCAATCTTGTGTGATACACTGTTTTTGTTGACGTACCATCTGAGGAGAGAGGTAGATTTTCCACTTCTCATTCTTTTCTTGACGAGGAGATCAATTGAGCGGGAGTGTCAGCGAATTGCTTGGGAACGAAGACGAGAAAGGTAGTTTTTTCAAATCATCTTATTCTTCATTTAATTCCTTCTCTCTTTTCTACTTAATGTCAATTTTTCCGTTGTAAACCCATTTCCATGAGCTTTTTATCTTTTGATCTATTCTACTTAATAGCGATTAAGAAATGAAATCAGAATATTTGATGTTTTTTCCCTCACATTTATCATATCTTTTTAATTGTATTGATGTGTACGCATATATTCAAGTTATCCTAATGCTTAAAGCAAACACAAGTGGCAATGAAGATACGACAATGGAGGAATGTGAACGACATATGAGCAAATGCATAAAGTTAAAGAACAACATATTCAGACGTCAAAAACATAATCATATATCAATCACTTTTGTATTGATTAGTTTTCAAATTAAAAACACTGTGTTTCAAACCATCACTAATCATAATAACTTCGAAAATTTGACGTTTTCTGACATCTCAAATGGTATTTATTGTTTTTCATTTATGATAAAAAAAATGGTTGTTTGTGGGTATGTGCGCGCCAATGTTTTGCAAAGTTAATTTATTGTAAGTAATTTTGATTCAACAGATGTTCAAAGAGAAATCATTGTAGAGAAGAATCAAGACTTTTGCAACATGTTTACCTGACAGTCATCATGTATACACTTACAGTATCCAATTTCGTTTCAAATAGGAGATGAAGGTTTTAATGTTGGAATTCCATTAATTCAAGATTGAATTTTATTATAATTAAGGAGTTTTACATTCACTTCTATTCCAAGTTTTAACATGAATTTTCTCATACTTTTGTGCTTTTGCAAGGAAACTTAGAACGACAATTTCTGTTATTCTACTATATTCACATTTTATGATTTTTTTTTGTTACGCGTTATGTATATGTTCCTATTGTATGATGGACCTATATTTTTGTGTTCACAATAGAGTTTTGAAATTTTCAAACTCATCCTTTCTATTCAAATACATTATATATCCATAATTTGTCTCGTGCATCGCACAAATGGAATTACTAGCAACGTTATATTGTTCCAGTTTAATTAATGACTAGCCCATAAACCCATGCGATGCACGGGATGCATGATCTAAATTTGTATTGGAAGAATTATTTATCTTATTTAAAAGTTACATTTCAAACTTTAAATAATGAAGTTCCTAAAAATATTACGAGGATAGAAAAACATCGATTAAATCTCACTAAAGTGTCGATAATAACATAATTTAAACCTAACAAATATAGTTTCAAATACAACGGCCGGTGGCACTAAAATCTAGTAACATCTCACGGCCAAATGTTGATAACTTCTTTGCAAAAACATTCACACCAAAATAAAAAAAATATGTAGTACAATTTTTAAAGAAATGAGTTCCAATACAATTTTAAAAATATTATAACATGCAATATTTTACACATTTGACTTTGTTAGTATCAATTATGATGTTGTTGCACCCCTTAGTTCATGAGGAGCAACTTCATGAATTGAAAATATTACACCTGATTATTATTTATACCGGCTCTTTTCCTTCTCTTGGTTGTCAAAACAATCATTTGTCTCGAAACAATGTTTTAAACTATTGATTTTTTTTCCTGACCTTGTTTAATTTGAAAAGAAGAAATACAATTAAGAGATTTTGCTTATTGATGCCCTCACCAACAATGTTTATCATTTATGGTTGGCCTTGTCTCCCTTTATCATAACACAAAATTACAAACCCTAAAGAAACAAACAAACAAAATCACAAAATAAAATGATTAATATAGGAAGGAGCTGGAGGAGGAAAAACAAATAAGAAGAAAATGAGATAGATTACCAAAGAACTTGTACACACGAAGTAAATGGTATGGTTTAGTAGCTAAGAAGAAAAATGAAGAGATGGGAGAAGTTGAAAATTTGTGTGTCTCGATGAAACAAATGGATTGAATAGAAACAATGACACAATTATTTAATGACAATTAATTAGGAGGAAGAAGAATGAGGTTAGAATTTAAACAGAAAAGGAAATCAAAGAGTTATCTTAATTTTTAATTTATTTTTTGTTAGGAATGCAAGAAAAAAGAAATGGAAGGGTGCAAAATTTTGGTTGGCAAAATTAATTACAAAAGTTTCGGCGGGGCTTAAGGAAGTTTAGGAGGGAAAACTATCGTGGCAAATTATTTTACTTTAGTATATTAAGGATAAGGATTTCGTCTAACCCATCAACATGTAATTTGGCTCTGGCTTTGAACATTTGTAGGAAAACGAGTTTGTCTTGATCAAACCTTGATTATTTATTGTTATAAATTTTGTTTGGGGTTTCATGATTTTGCCTACCATATTTACTTCCTCATGTGATTTCTTCTATCTAGAATTTGCTGGGGGTTTGATGAGGAAAAAGGCGGCTTGTGGGAGGCTCTTGATGGCTTTGTGATTTAGCTTCTGCTATGTGCCTGTTGTTTTTTTTTTCTTTTTTCTTTTTGTCGGGGATTTTGAGCTAGTGGCTTCGGTGCAATGAGGCTACTATTACCATGCCGTTGTTTTATTACTCCTGTGTAGTCCTTAATTATGCAAAATTCCAATGGTTGTGGAGGTTTTTTAGTTAGGCTTTTTGCCTTTGTGGGGTTGTTTCTGGTATAGGGGTTTAGTGTTACGCGTATATGCGGCATTATTGTTTTTATTTTCTTTGTGCAAGCTTATTAGTGCATTTTGCACGAGCTTACCGTTAATAATATTTGCTGATTAAAAAAAACATCCTAAGATCTTTTCATCTTCAAATCTGGTATGCAAGCATACAAGTTATATATCGTTATCATTTCTTTGAGACTTGGAATGGCACCAAATCTTAATACTTTCTTATTGATATTCAATTTTGAGAATGTTGAAATGATTCACAGAAAAACTCTTATGTCAAATTTGTTAGAAGATTATTATTTAGTATGTATTTCGTATTTTGTTTGACAAACTCACAATGCTTTTTGTTGATATCATAAGTTTGAGGGTAAGTGTTGGATAATAAAGTATTAGGCTTAAGCTATTGATTTTTATAGGGGGAGACTTACATGCAGTTACATACAGACAGTTCAACCAGTTCCTAGCATAATTGAAGTTAAACGACATCGTTTTGATAATTGTAAGATGCATTGACCGATGCAAGATTTTTGGTGCTTCCTTTGAATCCAGCGAGGAACCGTACAAATAGTACACAAGGTAGCGTAACTAGGTATTTTTCTTTTTTATATTAGTAAGTTAAAGTTCATTAGGTTTTATTATATATTCTTTTATAACCTTTTGTAAGTTGAGCTATTGGTATTCTATGAAACCATAGCCGTCTTTGTTAGTTTTCACTTCATTTATTTTGTATCTGTATTGTTAACATGACATCTAGAGCATGATTCGATCCTCCTCAAACTATTCATCGCTTCCACCGCTGTGTTCCCAATAATATGGGAATGTGTAATTTTGTTTTTTGATGATTGATTGTATGAGTATGTTTTTCTACTTCGGCCGCTAAAAAAGAGAGATGAAAACGACGCTCGTTGTTTAATCGCATAGAAATCAGGTTAGACAAATAATTAGTAGTGTATTTTTTGACGTTGTTCGGGTTAGACAAATAATTAAGGACGACCAAAATTTTGTATACAGGGTATCCACATATAAAATTTACCACAAACCGTTACAAAACAAATATCTTAATGGATACACACGAATAATTTTTTTTTTTGAAGTACCCGAAAATTAATAGATGCACATGCAGATGAAATTAACATGATTTAATAAAATAAAAAAATTTGACAAATTGGATTTAGTAAAATTATTAACACATATAGAATAAAATAAACATTTTTGGTCGTCCATAATTATATGTCTAACCTGAAAAACGTCGGATAAATACACTACTAGTTTAGAATAAAAGAAAAGAAAGCAATTGAGTGTTAAAGCATTCACAATGGTAGTACACATCACTTATTTATAATTTTTTTAATAAAAATACATATTAAGGACTCAATGACTCCAATGGTAGTACACTAACAAGGACTCTAAAGAAAAAATACTTAAATAGGCCTCACTAACTTTACATCATCAAACAAAAATAATTTATTTATTAAATTATAAATTACCTCATAATATTTAATTATAATCCTTAAAAAAATTAAATTACAAAATATTTATTTATTCGTATGAACTTAAATTTCTCCCACATTTGCTAACAATTTGAAAATGCAAAAATTAACATTACAAATTTTACATTCCTTTGTTAAAAAATAATAATAATAATTTGCATGAATTACATTTTATTTAAAATGATGATAAATAAATAAAATAATATTTAAAATATTACTTCTTTTGCAAGCGGGACCAAGTAATAGAGAGTAATAATATTACTTCTTTTGCAATGGACCCGTTAGTTGCCTAAGAGAGAGAGTCTTATATAGTTGTCCGTTGCTTAATAGAGACTCATTTTTTCTTCCTCCAACAGGGGATCCTTAATCGGGGGTGATCTTTGTTAAGTAAGGATCTCCCATTGGAGATGCTCTTAGAGGTGTATTGTAAGCATTTTGGTCAATGGGTTGGTGGACCCTCATCCAATGATTCATATTCATTTTTGCAAAAAAAATAAAGAAAAAAAGAAACATGTCTCCTACGGTAGAGGTCTTCCACCGTAGACGGAGTCTAGAATTCAGTTAAGGTGCAATCAAGTTGTGAGAAGTAGAATGTTTGTTTGGTTGTAGTTTTTTTATCCCTCGGTTAAGCTGCAATCAAGTTGTGAAGTTCTTAGTTCAAACGGTAAAAGTAGAATTTTTTGTTCGGTTGTAGTTTTTGTCCCTCACGGTTGTTCCATTGCTTCTAGTTTGGAATTTGGAAAATATGAGTAATTTTTATATGGTCACAAACACAAATCAAAAAGCATTTGAATGCACAACATAGATAAGAAAGATTAAAAAATAAATAGAAAAAGTAATTACAAATAATGTGATTAATTTATTTTTCTTAGTTTTTTTTTTTCATTTATGAATGTATCTTTTTTTTTTGCTTTCGCACCGGTTTCCGACCCACCAAAGGTGAGCGACTAATTCGGCTCGTGCGTAGAGGCATGCGCATTGGCCAAGCGTTGTTCCCCAGGAATCGAACCCGATATTCCCCAAGTACGTCCTTGGAAGGAGCTCATTGCCACTGGAGCCCAAACAACTTGGTTTTTATGAATGTATCTTTAAATATGTTAAATTACATCAGAGGTCTTTTAAGTTATTTAATTATAACAAGTGGGTCCTTTTCGTTTTTTTTTATTACCACTTACATCCTTTAAGTTATTTAATTGTAGCAAGTCAGTCATTTAAGTATTTTTCGTAACACTTAGGCCCTTTAAGTTATTTAATTGTAACTTTTAGGCCGCGAATAACCTACATTTTATGATCTAAAATCCGTCAAATAGTGACAATTAAATAACTTGAAGGACCTTATTGGTACGAGAAAAACTTAAAGATCAACTTATTACAATTAATTAACTTAAAAGGACTTAAGCGGTAAAAAAAACTTAAAAATCAATTTATTATAATTAAATAATTTAAAAGACATCTATTATAATTAAGCCGCTTAAATATTTTATTTTATATTTATGTTTGTGCCTAGGTATGAGCAGCTCTCAAATCAATTGAACCTGGAAACAACTTTTATAATCAAAATATTTAGGTGATAAAAAACGGCTGTCTCCATGAAAAAGTCTGCATCTTGTAATGATACTAGTGAAGAAACAAAGCGATGTTTGTTTAGCAAAACATAGTAGCTCACACAAGGCAAGCAAAGTGGGTTAAAATTGCGACGATTATGATTTTCCCCTTCAAGCCAAAAACAAAAACAAAATTAAAATTTACCACCAAAATATTAGTGATTACCAAACTCTCGTAATAATTGTTTTACATAATCGATAATATATTTTTTTTGAAGGATAATAATCGATAATATTATTTTGTTACGAATACGAAATTACATCAAAATATTATTTACCACCAAAAAAAATCAAAATATTATTTGTTGCGCCTATTTAATCAATCTTCCTGGCTGAAATACATCGCGTACATGGGATGCCTACGAGTGATGATCAGGATCATGTATTTGTCAGCCAGTTTTGGCACTCATGGTTGAATTTGTTAAAATCAAATTGTTAAAAAGTGTACTCTTTTTCCTTTTCAATTTTATTAATAAGTTGAAAAAATAATTAAACGTTGAAAAGAAAAGAAGCAGGTAAAATGTTGGGTGTAGTATGGACATCTCTGGAGTACACTCTCATATTTGAGAGAAGGGAAAATGCTGAGCGATCCAAACTGATCACATCCACTAGTGAGATGTTGTGTTGTTCGTCATGTAGTGTACATTGGCGTAATTCAACTCCCAACACACACATCTCAGTTCTCGATGAAGAACTCAGTCCACATAGAGATGGAGAATCTAGTGATGCAAGCAAGCAAAAAAAAAAAAAAACTTACCAAAAATGAC
>Ga0228710_1012131_pt1 | contig 10804 bp, 5 predicted proteins | sample MedpolnodulmetaG_FD_177995 | JGI IMG/M metagenome (GOLD analysis project Ga0228710, IMG submission 177995) | Root nodule microbial communities from Medicago polymorpha collected in Santa Monica, California, United States - pink nodules | ecosystem: Host-associated > Plants > Roots > Nodule... | reverse complement strand
TCAAACATCTTATAGAGGAGGGGAGTATAACTTTTATTTTTCAAGGGAGTGAAGTGTATATTTTAACATAAGAGGGGAGGGGAGTGTAATTCAAGCATCTTTGAGGGGAGGGGGGGAGTGTAATTTACTCTTTTTATAATATTACTTAAATTATTAATTAAAAGAATAGTTAAATCCTATTAAAATAGGAGTTACCTTCCATGTATGTAGTTCCACTGTTTCCTTTGAACATATTTGTTGAATACTTGGTGTCAACTGTGTTCTTCTCAAGTAATGTCATCAAGTTTTAGTACTAATCTTTAGTCAAAGTCATTGCTCAATCTTCTTCATTCATTTTGGAAGATCGTACTGCTGACTTTCCTTTTGATTCCTCAGCATCAAGATTAGTTTAGGAATTTCCATGGCCAAAAATTGGTGGAGAACTATGCTTCTTCTAACATGTTTCAATATTATGCCCTATCTCACCATGGTAATTATCTCAAGATAATGGTAGTGTTACACACACTGTAGTAGGATTTTCAGAAGGATGTACATAATAACGGATCAAGACCTTGATTTTGATTATTTGAATTCTAAGCATTATTGTTATTTCTCACCATGATATCGATTCTCTGAATGAAAGAATAAGAACATGATGAATATGAATGTGCAAGAATAAACTCTGCGATATTGCAGAGTGGAAGCAGAGCATGATAGCCTTTTGAGAGCAGATTGAGATGGATTTCTCATGAATGAATAGGGAAGTACAGGATAAAATCTTTATATACAAGAGAGAATTGCGAGCTACGCATAACTGTCCTAACTAACTAGATGAAACTGAAATGCAAATTACAATGACATTGTTAGTGGAATGTAAATGCAATTGAAGCTTGCAGCTCAAACTATGTTACTTTGCAGCTCAAGCTATGTCAATTCATGATGTAGTTGTATTTAGACACTCTTCATTCTATTTTCAAACCAAATTCCGAAGTTTTTCTGTGGTTCGTTGTGCTTGTAATGTGATTTGAGAGACATTATTGTTACTATCTTTTAGTTCTTGTTCATAAAAATCTGTTTACTTCCTTCGTTTGAAGGCTTGTTTGTTATAGATTCTAAAAAAATAGATAGATTTTCCTTTGTATTTTTAAAAATAGATTTTTTGGAAATTTACTCAAAGTTATTTCAAACTCATTTGTTATAAATTAAAAAAAATATTTTGACATTCTCTAACCTAAATATTCATTGTTCGAGATTTTACATAGTAAAAATCACATATTCAAAATGATATATTTCAAAAATCATTTTTATGAAAAGCTATTTGAAATAACTTTTTCTTAGAGATTTTTTCAAAATTTTAGTATAAAAAAAAATTATAACAAAATGATGAAATATCTAGAATGTCATTTTAAGATAAGCTATTCAAACCGATTTTTTATTTATTTTAGGGAAACCTATTTTTTATTTGAAGCTTTCCTTGAAAATTTCTGTTAAAAAAACTTTAACAAAAACATGTTACACTACAAAAATCTATTTAAAGAAAAATTTATAACAAACGGGGCCTAAATTTTTAGTTTTAAATCTTATTGTGTCTTTTTAATGTTCGGCAATATCGATCTCATTTTTCTTTATAAAATATTGGGATAATAATCAAGATAAAGAATTAATATACCAAAGAAACAGAAGTAACACCTATTAAAATGGGAAAACTTATAATTTTTCAACAAATGATGATGACAACAACAACAAATCACAAGTTTTCTGTGATAGAGATGGTGCTTGTCTCGTGTAGAGGTCTTGGTGCAATTAACCATTTTGCTGCTATTAATTGCTCTGGTAACAACTTCCTAGTCAGTGTTTGGTATCCATAGTGGAAGTGCTCTGGAGGTTTTATCGCTGCTTTCACAGTCATCAGTTATGAGGGCAGCAATTTTGGAGCCATATTGTTTTCTTGGTTTATATAGGTTTAGGAGTTCAATAGGGATCTTGGAGCATTCTTGTGGTGTTTTTGTAACCTATTTCAAATAAATAATGTATTGAAGTGTATTTTTTTACATCCAAGTCTAGTACATGATAGAGTGTCCTCTCCAACCTTGTTGGGTTGGAACAGTAATGATTTGAGTTCATATTAATTAAATAAAATCTACTAGTTCTAGGCAATTTTGGATTATATAATTCGAATACACTCAGTTGTTTTGGACTGTGGCGTTTCATCCAAAGATTTGGACAGTTTGTGGTGTGTTTAATGAATTTTTGGACGGTTGGACGGTGAAAAACGTTTTATTTGACTGTAGTTATAATCAATGATTTGTTTAAGGCTATAAATAGGCTTCCATCTTCATCAAATTCCTTCATTCTTCACTTCACCTCTTTTCTTACTTTTTCTTTAAAAAAATAAAATTAGTTTTTTAGGTGTTTATGGTATCATGGTCATTGTTGACCGTTCATATAATCTATGCAATTGCTTTACAGCTTATGCAGGGATTATACGACGGTCAGCAAAGACCTATGACATCAAATACAACACTAAAAATCATAGTTCAAATTAATTCGGATTTTATAATCCGAAAAATGCTAACAATCTAGTTCGGATTCTATAATTTGAACCAAGGGTATTTTTGCCATTTTTGTATTTTTTTAGTCTTGTATTTTTATAGAGGGATTTTTGACCCAGTTAAATAAAGCCCGTTAGAACCAGCCGTAAACTAACAGGATAAGCCGTTTTGACAGTGTGTATAGAGATAAGCAAATTGACAACTAAGAGAAATTTTGAGAGCCCCTTTTGATCTGAGTGATCAATGACAAATGCGACTTTCCTCCTCCTCTTTTACAAAGGAAGATTTTCTCTTCTTTGAAAATATATTTTCTCTTTGTGAGAATTGTCGACAATTATGCCCTCTGTACCATGGAACTCTACAATGTGCACACAATAATATGTGACAAGACAGACACTCGGTGTAACACTTTAAACCGTTAAAGTGATAAATCATGCAAATAATACAATTATACAAAGGATCTAGATGCTACTTCTTCTATAAGTCCAAACATGCATAATTAATTTTTCTCAAAAACATTGCAGCAGAATATAATATCATCACATCTCGTCAATAGTTAAACGAAAATCTCCAAAATAGCCATGTCAACATACTACACATATCATCAATACATAGTCTCAAAAATCCTCAATAGTCATAATAAAGGTAAACACCAAAGACTGACACCTAATCAGAACCCTAAAGACTAAGACACCAAAAGTAGTAGACGAGGTAGCTCCAAGCTATCCTCAAGCAACTCACCAAGCAAAGCAAACTACTTTTGGACGTTGTTTACCCATTCATAAGAATAAGGCAGGCGGTCAACCAAACGACAACTAGGGGTTAGTTCACATCTCATAATTAAAATATAATCAAACATAAGCATTCAAGGATTCATGCATAACACATATACATACTCAACATTCCTAGAATACTAATTCTACATGCATGGATATTATCTTTCCCCTATCATATCATATCAACATATTCATTCTTAATCAACATCATCATCACAAGCTTATCACCTACCAACACCGATCAATATAAGAATTTCTCACCTCATTTCTTATTTAGCCTAATAATCAAACTACACCAATCTCATCATTTAGGAATTATAATCCTACATGCCACTCTATTCATTTTACATAAAGTACATACTATCCTAATACATACAAATGATCTCATTCACACCAATCATATATGTCACCTAAACCCTTGCCTAATCGACTTAACAACTAAACTCCTTCATTTCAAAAGTTTAGGCAAAGAAGTCATCGACACCAAAGAAATCACCAAATCATATACATGTAATTCACACTTATTACTATCGCCAAAATAAACATCATCAATTAAAATCACCAAGTACACAAGCATCACCAAAATATCAAATATCAACATGTACACATCTTCACACAATTCACATAATCACAACTTCACCGAATTTCACCAAGTCACATATTCAATTATGACACGACTTACCAAGTACTCAAATGCATGCAATGTTCTAGACTCTTCTCTAGATGCACGTGGTACCAAATTTTGGACATCGGAGGTAATATTACCGAATAATCCCCCCATCATCGTGATTCTCATCTTCATGATTAATTTGGATACAACCGGATATATCGATTCATTCCCCCATCTTCGTGATTACATACTCAATGAATGCATGGACTTCAAGTAATGACTCGACAATGCATGACTAAAAACTCATCATCATTATATAATTTACACTATTATATAATATATATCCCATCTTCGTGATTCTCACCATTAACACCTCATTTGCATCGTCAAGTAATTACAATCCATACATAACAAATCATCATCAACATCATCATAAGCAAACATCAAAACATAATCATATTTATCACCAAACATTCATCAATTAGTCATCGCCGAAAGATACACCTTCACTTCATAATTCACAAGTTATAATTCAACAAGAGTCATCATCAATTCATCAAATTAAAATCACCAAAGAATAATCATCAAGAACTATCACTTCAAGGAAACATCACCTTTAAACAATCACATTTTACATAAAAGAATGACAACTAACTACATTATGTCATTCATCATTTTTGACATGCAATCTTCATTGACTCAATCTTATACTATCATATTATCATGAAGGTAAAACTATTTTCAAGTTATCCGGTCATGAAACCACATTTTAACAACGTTCGTCTATTTTCACCGCTTTCTACATTTTCTAAGTAATTCCATAAAACAAGGTAAACATGATCAAACATGTCAACCAATCATAGACACTACTCACATATGATCACAGTAGCATATGCATATAAACATCATAGGCCAATTCCGATTAATTCTAAAATTCCACTAAGTTCATCTCATTTTATCATTTTTCAAAAAGAATTCCAATTTTCAAAGTAAAACCAAGTTAAAGCTCATGATTATCATCCAAAACATTTTTATAAAACAAGGTTACAGTAACAACCCTAACCCTACCATTTTCCTTTGAGAAAAACGAGTTTCAGAAAATTCGTGTTCTTGAACATTTTTCTAAAAGTTTTCAATTTGATTCACAAAATCAATTCCAATCCAAGTAAGGGAGATTATCCCATGTTTATAAAGCAAGGCAGTAGTCAAACACATCAAAAGGAACACTTAGGGGTGTCCGAGAACGACCCAAAAGGCTCGGAACGCCAAAATCTAGGGTTGCTGTCACTGAGCAACTCGTCGTGGCGAGCTGCCACTCGCTAGGCGAGTTTGACAGTAACAGGGGAACCCAGATTTTGGGTTCCTCTCGGGAAGACACCCAAAGTTCATCCAAAAACCCCCTATTTTGATCCCCTTTGACTCAAATTCGTCCCCAAAACTTGTACATTAGTTTACATACCTCAAAAGATAATCAAAACAACAACAAACATGGAATCATAACATCAATTTTCACCAAAATCTTCATGATGTTCATTTTTCACCAACACCCACAATTTTCATTCAAATTTCATAAACAACCACACCAATTTAAACCCCATCAACATACAAACATTCATGAAGTGAATTCAAACATGTTTCAACACAATCACTCACCAATTCATGATTTACACTCTATTAATTAAAAATCATCAAAACAACTTAACAACAATAACAACTATGAAGTTTAAGTACATAACACAACAATTTCATGAAGTTTATCATACCCACAAATTCACTTGAATTAGGAGCACGAATTTCATCATTCAAAAATCACAAAAGTCACAATTAACACAAAAACACTTAAACCCATAATTGAATATAAGAGATTATATCTTAATTGTGAAAAGGAACCACCCCCCCTTACCTCTAGTCTTCAAGAATCCTAACTTTTGCTTCACTTTAGCTCCTAGCTCTTCAAACCTCAAGCTCTCTCTCTAGCCTCCTCTTCATCCACTTTCTCTCTCTACCTCTTATATTTTTGTGAAATGAAATAATGAAGGTTTAACCTAATTTCTCATAAGAGTTATGCTTATATATCACCTTCAAATTGGGCTAGGTTTCTAATTGTCATAATGGGCTAAACATTCTTACCAACTAATTCTCAAAAGTTAGTATTCACTTAAACCGTCAAAATACCAAATAGTCTTTAAATAATTACCCAAACTCACTACTAACTTAGTAAAAATAATTATTCTCACCCAAAAGCCAAAAATAACCCTATCAATAAAAATGACTAATTTACCCTTGCTTAACAAATGACCAAAATACCCCTGAGTCTAAAATGACTAAAATACCCTTCTATGCCAAAAATCCACTAATCCCAGATAAAATACACACATATACAAATATTCACACACAAGCGCATATAAACACACATAATAAATAATTAAAATAATTCTAGCAAAAAACAGGTTGTTACACTCGGCACTAGTCACAATTTGAATCTCATCATTCATCAACGAAACTCAACGATTCTTGAATGGACAGTTCACCCACATATCATTATCAAGTATTTATTTTTTTTTAATGAGTAAATATATAATTCTATTATATATGTTAGTTGATCTAAAAAATATATGATACATAGTATATGTATTAAAAAATATAATTACTTAATGTGTTAAAAGTTTAAATTCATATTCAAACTTTTATTTTATTTTATTAATTTTATTTTTTGGTCAAAGTATATAATAATTTAATTTTAAATATTGTAATTTAAATGAATTTATTATTATTACTTTTTTAATCTAATATCAATTTAATTTTATATTTTATCAGATTTCAAATTTTTATATTTTATAGAAATAAATTAGTCATTAATATTCTTTTAACCTAGACATCAAACAGGCCTTATATATATGTATACACTCCACGCACAACAAATGAATTCCTCATAATTAAGCTCAATTAAACAATTTTCATATTAAAAAAAAAATAATGTGTCTTTCACCACTATCTTTTCTTATAGTTTTTCTTCTTGGTCCATTACACATCAAAGGTGCTGATTGGGACAATGTTCCATTCGAGCAAAACTATGCTCCTCTGTGGGGGCAAGAAAATATGCAAATTCTCAACCAAAGTCGGGAAGTTCAACTTACGTTGAATCAACAATCAGGTAAGATGTAGAATATATGTTCGTACACAAATTCTACCTATTAAAAAAAAGTTATATTACCAACAAAAATTCAAGCACCAAAAAATGTAAATTTCGTCATTAAGTTTTTTTTTTTTACAAATCGTCACTAAGTGTTAGCGATGCCAAATTTAATAATGCATGAAAAAAAATTATACGTATCTAATCTTTATTGTTAACTTTTTATAGCGATATGATGTATACACACTCATGTGAGATAACAGATATATGACAATATTAATTATAATTTTAAGGCATTAAGATTATTTAACAAATTGATTCTATCTTTATAAAAAAGAAAATCTAACAATTGTTTTTGTCTCATAGGTTCTGGTTTTCAATCCATACATAAATATAGCTCTGGATGGTTTAGCATGAGAATTAAGTTGCCTCAGAATGATTCCACGGAAGTGATCACAACCTTCTATGTACTTTTTCTAATATGTTTATAGTATTTTGTGACTTTATTCTTGAACATATATACACTGAGTTTATTTTAATTCATAGTATTAATTTACTCATTATATTTAAAAATTCTTACTATTGTTTCCTATTTTTATTTGTTGCAGTTGATTTCAGTTGATGGACCTACTCGAGATGAAATTGACTTTGAATTTTTAGGTGGTAATAAGGAAAGACCTCATATACTGCACACAAACATTTTTACTAATGGGCAAGGTGGTAGGGAGCAACAATTTCAATTTTGGTTTGATCCCACTGCAGATTTTCATGATTATGCATTTCTTTGGAACGAAAAACAATTAGTGTACGTAATAATTATATCATTCTTATTCTCTCTTTTCCTTGCTTTATATCCGTCGAAAAAAATATATTTTATTTGCATGGATAGTAAAACTTTCAAGTATTTACATGTCACTTTTGTTTTTTGAGTTAGTTTGAAAATCTAAGAATAGTTTTGCAATTAAATGAAATGTAACAGATTTTTTGTGGATAACATCCCAATTAGAGTGTTCAAGAATACCACAGATAAAGGAAGTAGCTATCCAACACAAGCAATGAAGATTTATGCAACAATATGGAGTAGCCCATGGGGCTCTGGTGGAGTTCCAATCAATTGGAATGAAGCACCCTTTGAAGCTCACTATCGAGGATTTGGCATCAATGCTTGCCAATCCCAAAGCCCTAATATCGAACAATGTAATTCCTTTAGGTATTGGTGGAATACTGAAAATTATTGGGAGCTAAACTTTGATCAAAAGCAAGCTTACAATAATGTGCGAAGCAAGTATTTAATATATGATTATTGTGCTAAACAGCCAGAAAGTCCTGAGTGTCAAGGTTTACATCTAAACTAACTCTACTTGTGAGAGAATTGTATAGAATAAATGACACAATGAAATTGTTGAATCTTTTTGGTTTAACCTTACGGTTTTCAAAGGAAAATGGCCCTGGTAGTCCGAGTTCGGCTGGAATAAAATTGTTAAATTTTGTTGAATACTCCCTCTATTTTATATTTATTGTGTATGGTTTCTTCACTAGAATGATTAAAAATAATAGATGATTTATTTCTTATAACTAGAACATGTTTACAAATTAATTGTCATTATTAATCAATGAATTATTAATCCTTGTTATTATTAATTCATATTAGAGTATAGTGACTAAAAAGGATACCTATAGTTGGGCTTCGGTCCTCTTTGTAATTTTAAAAAATGATACCTACACTAGTTAAATTATTTTTTAAGTAATTATTTATAATTTTTTATATATATAATTATTATGTTTTGATTATGTTATAATAACTATCAGTGTAGGATCCTTAAAAAAAATATCAGTGTAGCCTGTGTAGGAATCCCTGCTGTGCTGCTAATATGATATTCCATCCGTTTCAAAATGAGTGTCGTTTTAGCCAATTGTACACATATTAAGGAATGAAATAAAGTAGTCAAATGTCATAGCAATTTTACCAAATTATCATAATCAACTATTGGTTTGTTTTTCATTAAAGAAAAAATAATACTTTGAAAGTAATGTAACATAGTATTAATTGAAAGGTACAATTGAAAAAAAAAGTTATTATTGCATTGGAAACCGAAAGTGACATTCATTTTGAAACAATTTTTTTTGGCTAAAACGACACTCATTTTAAAGCAGATGAAATATTTAAATGGTTTTTATGATATTATTTAAATGGTTTAATAAGTTTCCTTCAGAAATAGTAGAAATAGTTTAACAGGTTGATATTATTTTTTTAAAGAAGTTTAATAGGTTGATTTTTGTTACTACTTCTAACTAGAACAATAATTGGTCAAACTTTATTTAATTGTTGACCGAATTTTGGGTTGCACACTTAAAATCCTTAAGACACCGAATTTTGTTCATTTATTCAACTTAATCAAAAGCTTAAAAAAGGTCAATTCTTAAGTGTCTATCTTGTAGCTTAGTTAAGTACTAATACCCATTAGACAAAATTCATTTAAAATTTAAATTTATTTTAAAATAAAATTAATATAAGAATATGATATGACATGAAATAATTGAATGATAAATATCTTTAAAAAATTGAACGAATACAAATATGACATGTGTGAAACAACATAATTTTGCGTATAACTAAGACCGGATCCTTAAAAAAAAACTAAGGCTGGAGGTATTGTGATTATTGATAATATTCAATAATTTGTTTATAGTCAAACATTTTCAATGCAAGTCAATTTTTTCGACAAATCATTGTATTATTTACTCCTTCCATCTCAAAATAAGTGTCATATTTGACAATTTCATACAAATTAAGAAACATGATAAATGATAGAGAGAATGATAATTTTACCAAATTATTCTTATTATAATTAGAGGATACATTGAAAAAAAAAATTAAATTGCATTGGAAATTAAAATCAACACTTATTTTGAAAACAATTATTTTTTAAATGTGACACTTATTTTAGAACGACCGGAGTAACTTTTTAGAGTTGAATATGGCTTGGTCAAATAAATATGTTCCGGTCAAATCATACTTATTATGTCTTTCTAATTTCTATTTAAAAGAGAGAGGGAGGGAGAATGTTCTGGTCATATTCAACTTTTTTTACAATTCATTTCATTTTTACTATTTAACTTTTTAATATTATAGAGTTGACTTTATAAATATGTTCCGATCATATTCATAAAATGATGAGTCAGGATCCGTTGACACCAGGTGTAAGTCAAAAGACTTACACCAAATTCAGACCATCAGATTAAGTTGATCTAATGGCTAACAATCGTCCAAAATAAAATTCGGTAAGACAAACACATCATATCTTTCTTTCCTTTCCTTAAAAAAAATATCTTTCTTTCCTTTTCCATCGGGATGAATCTACGCTTTTGACACATCTGGAAACAAGCATAATGATTCAAATCCAATTCCACCTGGACTCTCCCCTCTTTCAATTAGGTTTATTATATTTTTGTACAAAGTGTAAAAGTAAATAGATTTTATTTGTGTAATCCATCGAAGTCGAAGTGCATAAGATGATCGCGATTCCGATGGTGGTAATCAAAACACAAAGCTGAACATGAGTGATTGGTTAAGGTTATGGAATATTAAAACTATAAGCAATGGAAAAAAGCAATGTTCCGTCAATTAAAAATTTGAATAATAAGGTTATGGATCTAATTTGCAGCTAGGTCAATGGTATAATAAGCTGTCTCAGGTGAAGGAAAGAAAATATCTGATCACGTTCCTTCAAGAAAGAAAGAAAAAATCTAATCA
>Ga0228710_1012130_pt1 | contig 10805 bp, 5 predicted proteins | sample MedpolnodulmetaG_FD_177995 | JGI IMG/M metagenome (GOLD analysis project Ga0228710, IMG submission 177995) | Root nodule microbial communities from Medicago polymorpha collected in Santa Monica, California, United States - pink nodules | ecosystem: Host-associated > Plants > Roots > Nodule... | reverse complement strand
TTTTTACCAACAAGCAAACCTAGTTATTTTATATGTGGTTATAGGTGGTGGGAGTGATAATAGACCCACACGCACGTGCATATGGTGGAGGTCCATTCAAAGGAATTTTGTATATGCATGGTTCAGGTCAACATCATAATCATGGAGCCATTATTTGGTTGGATTGGATCATCCTCAACACTTTCACTGCTGAAATATGTAATTGTAATCTAAGTTTTTCATCTTTGCTTTTCGTGACATGAGAGAGATAAAGAGAACGTGGCATAAAACAAATATTTCACGATCGAACAACATAGAGATCCTTTTATTTGAGAAAATTAACAAAATGTTTTCCTCCCTTTCATATTAGCCATTCAATGTCCTCGATCAATCCTTTTTATCCCCTAAACATGGCTAGTCGTAGGACAAACAGCTAGCACATCAACAACACTATGAATGCTTAAAAAAAACAAAACTTGGATCAATTACAATATGAGTGTTTAATTTATACGTACTGTCAGTATAATATTTGAATGTTTACACATGCACTAACTACGTTATACAATACTTGTAGGGGAGTTTTTACGGTACATTAAATCATAAGGTTTTGGCTCAATTACTTTCTTGCTTATAAAATAATAGTAATTTTTGAGAATAAAAAATATATTTACAAATTAAGAGAACAGTTTTATGGCACTTTGTTTTAAAGATAAAATTGATGAAATTTACAACAAAGTTTTCTTTGTTTAAAATTGGTTTCAAATAGTTAGAAATGATATTTTGTCTAAAGAGAAAATGTGTGGGATGCTAACTTATACCTTAAGTAATTTTAGGTGAGTCTTACACACATAATGATTATTATTTTTGTAACGGTAAAATGAGTATTATTGAATATAATAATGAGAGAAGTACAATTAGTACTTGACCCATCAATCGAGAGGGGTACCGACCCAACAAACTGCAATGGCCAACACCTAAAACAAAAGACATCCAAGAGGGTTCGAAAATCATTCATAGTACAAACAAGGACCGTCTTTCTTACTAACTAGAAGCCACCTCCATGAAGTAACTTTGATATCATCCACCAAGTCTTCTAAAATAAGAATCTTATCAGAGAAGATAACCTCATCTCCCGCCTCACAAATCTTCCAAACAGTTGTATGCAAAGTTAACATTAAACCTTTCTCATGTTTAATATTCAAAGAGGAGGAAAATATATAATAAAAGAGAAAGAATTGTTCCCAGCAAAATCACCTCGTTCCCATCCACTTAAAAATGTCTCTTCCTCTAAGTTCCCCGGAAACCACACAAAATCTGCTGCCATATCGCCATAAACATATACACTAGACTGTTATTCATGGTAAACAAATTTGTAAAATTGTTCTGATTATTTACTGTGTTTATTTCTTTAAACATGCAGCGAAATGGCAGTTTATCGTGAACAACGTAAAGAACCTTAGTAGACCGTACACTGCATGTTTACACTTTCCGGTGAAGAAATGAAAAAACAAAGAAAGTAACTCTGTTCACCATAAACTGTAGTTTAATATTTTTTTAAGGGTTTGTCTAACAATTATTTATTAAATATATATATATATATATATATATATATATATATATATATATATATAATACAAAATGTACAAGTTCTAATGCAAAGTTACTATTTTAAACTTCTTAACATGCAAATTTGCACATAATAGAAAACCCTATTTATTTATTTTTTGAGCAAAAGAAAACCCTATTTTTAATTAATAGAAATGTTGTAAATATCTAATTCCTCTGCATAAAAACTGTTTTTCTTTATGGTATGTTTGGATTGGTAAGGTGAAATGGAGTGAAGGGTAATGAAATAGGATAACATCTCTTTTTTCAAATATAATTGGATTATTCTATTTCATTTTACTCTATACTACTGATCCAAACATACCAAATTCTAATTCTAACTCCAATACAAAGAAAACATATTGCCTTTATCTCATAAAGAAAAAAACAAAACTGGTCAGTTCATTCAAAACTATAGTCATTCATTTTATAAAGATGCATAGTTTGTTGTTGGTGCCTGCGCTGCGCATACACTAGTGGCAGTGTGGCACCCTTGTAGAAATAACCCCAGGTTATTATTCCTGACTATGGATCAAACAGATGCAAAAAGAAAGAAAAACGAAACTGAGCTTTAACAAACATTCACTGTTTCTCTTACAAAGTGTTGATATTCAGAAGATTCAATGTAGGTCTAATCTACTATTGTGTTGGTAGAATTAGGACTACGATGTCTAGATAAACTTCATATTGCATAATACAACAAAGGTACTTCCATTTAAGAACCATATACAAATGAACAGATCTACATCCAGAAACAAAATAGGAATATAAGAAAAAGAATGAATCACCTCCGACATCCTATTGAGCATTCCATCTTTGTACAGAACCTTTCACCACTCTTGGGTGGTTCATATTCAACTTTTCCAAGTCACAGAAATCCTCTAACAGGAGGCTATTGTTAGTCTCCTGTTATGAAGCATTGGAAAACTCGAAAATCCATATGAACAATCAGAAGATTTCAAAATGAATTCATATTCTGAAAAACCCATGATGTAATAATGGGAGTCGCAGTTGCTTTGATGTTTGACTTTTGCGTTATATGAACAATCTCTGTCAATCTCAAAATGCATATGTACATGATAATTCATTAGTCACTTCCATTGCTACGTCTATCTGAAAGCAATATATTGAAGGAGGGAATTAGATTATGGAGACATATAACTCGAGAGTCAACATCAATGGATATAAATAATGAAGAGTTGTCAATCACCTGATATCCGTTTCCCTTCCATGGCCTCTTTCTTCTTTTGGCAACTTAAGCAAAGGAAAGGTCCATCCCAGGGACGCGGTTTCCTTGCATTAGGTGCACCCTCATGTACTGAAATACCCTCACCAGGTTTAATCTCTACTTGACACACTGCACACATGAACAACTTGAACATGTTGCAGAGTGGATATTTTGTTTCAAACCTGCAGTTCATACAAAGATGTTTCCATGTCAAGAGAGACAACTGGAGAACAAGCTGCAAACATAAACAACAAAACCAAACCTTTCTGAAAGCAAGGCAGATCCTTCCTCGTATAGTTCCCGTACCATATCTGGCTCAACATATTCTTTTTCAACGTATGAAGATGACTCGGAGGGCTTTTTGCGGAAAATGGCCTTCAACATTCCTTTTACCGGTTTCTTTTGTGTTGGTACAGAAGTAGGTAGTTTCTCCTGGGGTAATATATCGACCACGATGCAGGTTGTGTCATCTCTAAGTCCCTTTGCTTGCAAAGATTCCTGAAGAAAGCAAATGACATGAGTAAACAGTGTAAATAAGTTAACACACAAAGTGACATGAGACAAGGTAAAACTAGAACATACAAAATTTATTCAAAAGATGTCTGTAGAGCATACTTTTACAATATGTGGTGCTGCAGCCTCCGCCGACATGCCACGACAACAATCAAGGACCATTTCTGCAGTTAGAGCATCCCAGACTCCATCACTGCTGATAACAAGTCTTCCTCCAACATTGGAAAGCTGTATAAATAGAAACCAGAGGGGAAAAATGAATTAGAACAATTAACAAATAGGTCTTGTGAATTTCATAATGGATAATGGTTAAAAAGTATTGTGTATATCCTATAAATGACTTAAAAATACAAGTATTAAATGACTTTTACATAACTAGTTTGTTTTCCATTAACATACTTCCATTTTTGTTTCATCAATTAGTGTTCAAGGGCAATTATTAGTATTTTTGGAAAACAAAAGGACTTCCAGCAGTAAAGCAAGAAAGATTCATTTTGACTTTTAAAAGCCAGCAGTTAATCTTGTGAAAATTGAGTTTGCTCTTATAAGATGGTAGAAAATAATGATGTAAAGAAGCTATTTGTGCTTGTGACATATTTATTAAAAGTTAAAACAATATAAAACTAAACTTAAGTAGATACGGGAATTATATACACTAAAGTAAAAACATAAGCTCAATATTGCTGCATGTGCAAAGGATAACATTGACCAACCTTCACTTGCTTTACATATGGTACAGGGACAATAAATTCACCAACATCCATATCACCAATGGATCGAGAGAGACACAAGCCACCAGGCCAACATCTCAACGGACCAACCTATAAAAATCATTAACGTAGTCAAGCAAATAAGTTTGACACAAATAAACATTTCACCTAAAAAAAAGTATTAATGAATCAAAACAGGAGATAATCTAAATATCATCAAATATTGCAAGTACAACATAAAAACTGTAAACAGTTTTCTCAAGAGATCATTAAAAATGACGTAGACCTATGTGATGAGTACTTTTAAGTGAAAAGACACGATCTTATGACTAGCATCAATTATCATGCATCTTGATTCCCCATGATATGATTGACCTAATTTTACTTTCGAATCTATGTTTATGTAGTTTAGATGTTAAAGCATCTTGTCAAAAAGAAATAAGAAATAGTATTAATAGAGGCATCAAACCCATTCGACGAGCCATTGCTTTGTTGTTTTTAGTGGTAGTGGTTTTTGTTGTATTTTATTGGGTGATGAATCTTGAAGCCATTTTAGGTAGTCAATACCATCAGAGGTAAAAATGGATACAGTTTAAAGGAAATGTACCTCTGCACCTCCGCCTGTATTTAGCCGACCAACTTCACCCCCACTAGAAGTGATGCGCACCCTCCTGATGAAAGAAAATGAAATGAAGAGACTTTACTTCAATGTAATGGAGCAATTACAGACATTTGTTCACAATAACATTCCAGTAAAAACTTACTCTTCTTCATTTGTGTCTAGTCGATGATCTGCTGACAAGTAATGAAGCCCACCTTCAGAAGGTTCAAGTATGCAACGGGAATCACCAACTGATGCAACTGTTACGACCCATCCTTCTATAATCACGAAGGTTACAGTTGTTCCCGATGTTTGTGCTGTGCAAATGAAGAGAATAATACACATATTAACATACACCTTAAGAAGAAGAAGAAAAAGTAGAAAAATCATGAACTGAGGTACAAGAATCATCAGTCATGGCTCAGGTGCACAAGTTCAATAATATTCATTAGTAAATGATGCTCCCCAGTAACAATATCTACACAATATGACCAAAAAAAAAAAACTAACTCTACTATCGGTATGGGTAAACAATACTAGGCACATGTAATTACCATGCTCTATGTATATTAGACAATGTTAAGCTCAAGATGCAGAAAATGTAATAACTGCCTGTTTATATTTTTAGATGTGCAATCAAACAGTTAAAAAAGACCAGGGAGAGTAGCAGTGTACCAATAGAGGTTAGAAAAATATTATTGAGGTTAAAATACTGCCACCATGTTCTGTATCCATCAACCTATTTTTTGTTTCTTTGTTCTTAAATTTTTTTACTCTGAGAATTGGGAATAAGTAACTTCGATAATGTTGTTTATTACGTTATTCGTATGAAGATTCCAGATGGAATTTATGAACTTGCCTCATAACCAAATATTTAATGGAGGCAAGAACAAACATCACATAATTAGCCATACCTTTCTGTTGAAAATTTTTATCAGTCTTCACAAAGCCAGCAACCAAAGCCCTCGGCAGCGCTGCTACCCACTCATCTCTGTTGAGATCTGGAGGAATGACACCTAAAACATTGTTCAGAAGATTCTCCTTGGCATAAATCGCAGCAGCAGATCCATTGTGTCCGTCAAATAGCTGTAAATTTTCTGCATCAGAAAATGCAAATGCAACATGGAAAAAAACAGAAACCAAGTAAAGAAAAATACGGTATTACTGAGTCATAACATATGCATTCGTTGTATAAAAAGGCCACACTATGCTTTCAGATACACACAAACAGAAAGCTATCACAAAACAAAACCATTGCTTGGAGAGGGTGGGGTGGGGCCAGAAGGTACTTGCCACTGCACAAATAAGTCTGCGATATGTTCCTCCATGTAGATTCAATTTGCTAAACTATTTAGTGTATCTTTGGAATCACGATGGGTTTGATAAAGTCAGGGTGATTTTGTTGAAGCTCCAAAGTCTTCGCTTTTGCAAAGTTAACATAAAAAAAGGTCGCCCGTAACTCAATAATGGGCTTGTTTGGACTGACAATGAGTTTGGCAGAATCACAATGTGTCACTTTGACTTAGACAAAAAAACTTCACTTTGGAGTTTCAACAATATCATGGTACTACCGTCATTTCACCAAATTCACAGTCAATCCAAACATGCACAACATAGTTAAGTTGCTTTTCACCCAATCATTTACTTTTCTTAATCATCATGCCACACCAAAATCATAAGTAAAATAAGACGAAAACACACATTGACTTTTGATGCCTCCCAATCACATAAATATTTGATGATCAATCACAACCTATGAAACACCGGACACAACACTGACAACTCGAAACTAGTAAAAATATAATAATTGAATGTAATCATATGTGTTCGTGTCACCGAACACGCCTTCCATCAGAAGTGTCGATGCTACAAAGATTACAACCCATCAAATTAGAATTTTATAAGCCAAAATTAGAAGAGTTAAGAAAGAAACATACCCCAAAAACAGAATAGGTAGAAACACAATCACAAACAACTCTTTGACATTCGGTCTTTAGTAAAATGAAATCTTCTCCTTTCTTATTCTCGCTAGCATTTCCATACACAACAACCATATCAGGTTTCTCTATTTTCTCGCTCACCGGTTCACGCTTCAACAGCACTGAAAGAGGAACCGAATGATGTTCTCCCCGACGACCAGACATTGTTCCCTCAATTTCTTCAAACACAACAACACCTTCAATTTAATCCTCACGAGATTGCTTTGTTGATAACAACGAAATCCTAAAAATCAGGAAACAAATCAAAAATAATAATCATAAATTAACTACAAATCTAATATAATAACAACATTTATGAATTATTATGAAAAAAGATTGCAATGTAAGAAAATTACTTGAAGATGGAAGAAAAACGCGATCAGGCGCGAAAGTGTTTAGATACGTTGAAATTTCGGATCCTGTTGTTCTACAAAACTTGTATCGTAGAGAGAGAAAGATGAATGAATCAATGAAGAAAAGAAAGAACCATTCATTTTTTTTTTCTTGCCCCAAAAAAACATAAATAAAGAGAGCGTGAAATTGAATGAGTTGGCCAAAACGCATCGTTTCGTAGCTCAGTGTGACAGTGATTGTAGGACCCGCTCAATATCAATGTTTTTTTTTATTTTGTGCTTGCGGCGCATGTGAATTACTGTGTTACTATTATTGTTTGCATTTTCATTTCATACTATAGTATAGCTCACGATTTAATTTTGGATTTTTCTACTAGTACTTCATAAACAGTGATTTTTACATAGTTCAAAAGGCGAAAAGAATCAAAGACTTTCTCAACTATAGCCTACGTAAAACTACAGTGTTACTGGAACATCAGGTCGGGACTAGGGCTAGACAGATTATCCGGGCCCGCCCAAACCCAACATACCCGCATGACATTTTTCTATTCGGGCGGTTTGAAACGGGTCAAACGGGTTGAACAGTACTTAAAAGTTAAAAACGGTTGTGACTGGGTTGTCACGGGCGGATGCGGGTGAATAAAATGGGACCGTGGTAATCCGAACCCGCCCATAGTACTGTCACTTATTATTATATTATTATTTATTAACTTTAAAACCATGTGAGTGATATGACTACAGTGCATACTTTTAGCTTTAACCATAGCATTGTACGTGCTACTTATCCTACAATTACAATTTTGAATTTTCTATAGGCTATGTAGTCTACTCTAATTCATTTCATCGATAGTTACCCATTTGAATATTTATATTTATAAAATGTGTCTTTTAATATTTGCTTCCATTAGAGAGAGAGAACACAACTTAGTTAAAAAACATTATAGGATTAAGTTAAAACACAGAGAAAAAGTTAAAAAAGAATACACAATGTAACCTCAAGGATGAAGCTTCTCTCCAACCTCATGTTCCTCCTTTGTTTTCACGATCTGCAGTCGTCCTCACCTCTACCTCTTCTTCATCAACTTCTATTATTTTCTTCTAAAATCTCAGCTTTTTCATGTTGTTGTTATCATTTTTGTTTGAAGTTTTAATTTTGGAATGTCTTCGATACAGATCCGGGTAATTTACTTCATTATTCTGGATGTGTTCATGACTTAGATCTGTATTCAAGTTTTTTCTAGCCTTGACTTTTTTGTTTGTTGTTTGAACTTTACCCGGATCTACCCGGCTGTAATAGCCCGTAACCCGCACAACCCACAATTGACGAAACCGTAGCACGAAAATGGGCGGAAGTGGGTCTCTTTGCAGCACCCGCGGTTTGGTGTGGAATGACGTTTCAGGCCCGAACTCGCCCGATGTCCACCCTAGTCGGGACATCTAAATTCGCCCACAACCAATTAGACCCTACTTTGTCCTTTTGTACATCCTTATCCATCCACGCAACAAACAAATTGATTGGCTCCTCATCTAGGTAGATATATCAGAATCACAATGATCATAATTTTATAGAAGCTACATAACTTTTAAAAAATCACGATGGAACACTTGATTATGCTATATCCAGGTGATATCAAAACCAAAGATTAATTTCTTCTATGATCATATTTATAGTGTTGCGATTGTATTTATTGCATATTGTTGTTTAATTAATAATTGTATGGCTAATTTTTTCAACAGTAATAATGTCTTACACCCGCACAATACCAACACTAATTTGAAAAAATGGCATACACCCTCCGATTGTTATCATAAGAAAAATTTAATTTTTAAATCCATCGAACAATTAATGAATCTGATTTATAATATAGATCAAATATATCAATTAATAAATAAATCTCAAATTAAATTCTTGTTTACAATAGTGACCGAATAGTGTAATTTAGTATCATCACATATGTTTGTTTCCTGTTGATGTCGGACAACTAATACATCTTGGATTGAAAGTATTAAATTTTTGTTTACAATAGTGACCAAATAGTGTAATTTAGTATCATCGCATATGTTTGTTTCCTGTTGATGTCGGACAACTAATACATCTTGGATCGAAAGTAACAGTATATTAATTAACTTATAGATCCTACCAAAACCTCATTGATTTGGACTACCCGCAATCATCGGTGCCCCTGAGTTATTGCCCAAGACAAATGAGTGCCGCGCCGCTTTCATATGAGGGTGTACACACTCCTCCACAGTCACACCATCGCCAAAGAAATATCATAATTCGTATACCTTCGTTCTCTGTATCATAGAGGCCATTTTATTATCCAAAAAACTAGTTAAACTGTGACGGGACTAATTTGACTTTACGTGGGAAACTACAATGATTTTACTATTTGACAATTTTTATTTTTAAATTTTACAATGAATTATTTATTACCACAAGTGACTTCTAATTTATTTTAAAATACGATATTATTACAAAACACATCAAACAACTATAGCAACTTAAAATCTAAATATAAAAAATAAAAAAAAAGTTGTTTGAGATCAACATATTGATTAGTCTCACCATTCATATGACAAACTAAAATTCTCCATCTAAGACAGTGGAGAAGAGATATCACCTTTTAAAGAATATGTTAAAAGAAAGTATTTGGAGTCAACATCCACCCTAACCGTCCTACTTACAACCATATTTTACTATCTTCACCATGCATTGGCTCTTTGATTGTTGATGAAATATATTTGCTTTTTTTAAATATAGAAATTTTATTATTATAAATTCATTAACTATATAAATTATGAAATGGTAAATAAAACAGTTTGCTCATTCTCTAAATCATACGATATGTTAACGCTATCGTGGATAATAAAAGTCATGATAAAATAAAGATTTTAAGCAATGTTCTAAAGAAAGAAAGAAAAAAACTATTAAACCTTTTTAATTTATAAATTCAATAATAGTGTTCAAAATTAGCTACTCTTACCAAAAATAGGATACGTGTAGACCTGTAGGGTTTAAAATTTTGTTGCATATGATCACTCTAATACTTTGTCTCATATTAGGCAAAATCAATTTCAAATAAAACGACGAGTCACTTGAATTTCACTTAATAAAAAAGGGTTTTAGAAAGGGACGGATGTCTTCAACTCTAACATGTGAGGACTATAGCACTAGAGGCTATGGTTATTAGAGTTATATGGTGTGTTGAGAAATGATATTTATACAATTATTTTGTGATAATTTTTTAACAACCCTCTCTTTCTCATATTCACATAATGTGTTACTCTCTTTCTTCATTTCTTTCTATCTATTGTTGTTGGTCAATATAAAGAGATAAAAATAAAATTGTCATCAAACGATTGTACAAATATCATTATTTTTTATGATTTTTTCTAAACATACTTTTGATGACTTATTGTACAATCGTTTGTAAAATTGTGCAATGAGCCTATTGAAAGCCATCTTCAATATATTGAACCATTGTAATGGGGTTGTTGAAAATGATGGGAAAATGATGTGGATGAAAGAGGTGATGAAGCCATTCAACAAGTTGAAATCTGTCCCGGTAGGTCACGTGTCGCGTTTTTATTGGCCAAAACAAGCGCGTGAGATACATGCGCCGCAGGGAGAGTGAGCGACAGGGAACGCGGAGAGAGAAAGAGAAGTGGATAAAGCTGGGACACTTGACAGATTACGATTGGCTGCTTGGATTTTTATCATCTTAATAATTTGAACTCAATTATTTCATTGCAAATAATTTTTTTATTTTTTTACCAAAATTCATGATTTTTTTTTTCTCTATAAATAGAGACTTGGATCATTTGATTTGGACA
>Ga0228710_1012129_pt1 | contig 10806 bp, 5 predicted proteins | sample MedpolnodulmetaG_FD_177995 | JGI IMG/M metagenome (GOLD analysis project Ga0228710, IMG submission 177995) | Root nodule microbial communities from Medicago polymorpha collected in Santa Monica, California, United States - pink nodules | ecosystem: Host-associated > Plants > Roots > Nodule... | reverse complement strand
TATATATATATATATATATAGTTATAATTTGTGGATAAGTTATAATTTTCTTTTAGGGGGGATAAATCATAATTTTCAAATAGCTTCTACCTACTTAATTTGATGCAAAATTATATTTTTCGGTTGGCAGGGACATTGCAGTATGTAAAGATCGGGGTTCGAACCAAATCCCCACTTGTTCACCTTAAATATAAATTTTCTAGCCACTAGAATGCTTAACGAAAAGAATATGCTTTCCTTTTGTTTTCCCTCTCTTTCCCTTAAAAGATTTGGAAAGTTACCAACCGATCAAAGTAAAATTCCATTGGGGTTTTGCCATTCGTGTGATCAATAACGACGAATATTAAAACAAAGAGAAAAGTCAGAGGAATTCTAAGCCTCTAAACTTCTGAAACTCTTAATCTTAAACCTACATGCAAAGAGAGAAAGTATGTAGCTGTTGGAAAATTGATGTAAAATCGGAAAAAGAAAATTTAAAGGTTAGAAGAGTAAACACCAACTAATAATATATTGAGCTAGTGTGGTGTGAGTTGAAAAAATTAGAACATCACAGGCAGTCTAAGATACGCCACTAATTGTATTGGACTTGACATTGCCTATGTCGAACTTAAAGAAACGCGGAAGGTATTTGGCCAAATTTTTATCAGTCAAGAATATTTTTATCTTTTCAAAATAACTGGACTTCTTGCTTCCTATTCAACCAGAGTAACAATCATATTTCTCTATCTTTATAAAATTGTATTTTTTTTTAGTATAACCTAAGATAAATAATAAATACCAATATTAAGATTAAAAAAGCTTTTTAAAGTGTTTTTCATTCTTTAACAAGCTTTAAGCTTTACTCTTCTGTGAAATGAAATTATTGCATAACTAGTTAAATCCATGTGATTTTCTTCTTTATTTTTAAGGTTAATAGGTCTTTACTCCCCTGTAATATAGGTCATTTCTGGTTTCCCCCCTGTAAAATATTTTTTTTGATTTACCCCCTGTAAAATATTTTTGTTTTGATTTACCCCCTAATAGGTCAAACAAAAACCAATTTTATTTTTTTTCAAGAATTTTTCGTTTTTGTTTGGCCTATTAGGGGGGTAAATTAAAACAAAAATATTTTACAGGGGGTAAATCAAAAAAAATATTTTACAGAGGGAAAAACAGAAAATGACTTATATTACAGGGGTAAAGACCTATTAACCCTTATTTTTATATTAATTGTGAGAACTATCACCTTAAATTTAAAAGATTAAAAACTAAGTTATTTCTCTGATATTTATTAATGGAGTGCTCTATGTATTCGATGGTGTGATTATTCTTAAAAAAAAAAAATTGAACAAACAAAAATGGTTATATTAACACCAACGGAGAGTCCTTGATAACACAAGGTGTGTCATAAAGAAGCTCAAAAGTTTACAGTCTGGACATAATCAAAAACAGAATAAACAAAATGAATGTAATTTGACTTTATCTAGCATATGGTGAATTGTAGTTTCCTTAGCCTTGAAAACTCTATTGTTCCACTCGCTTCACATAACCCAAATACAACATAACCAAATAAACTGCAAGAAAGAACGACGAGCTCGCAATCATCCAAAAGAATGAATAAACTAAACAAGATGATTCTATAGCACATCCGGACCAACTGAAGATATTCCAATACAAGATCTAACCATACACCATAGAGAGGCGAAAACGGGGAAAAAAAGGAACAAGTGATGAGTTGTTTCGAATCCACCGCATCCGATCACACAAAATTGAGAGTCATGAGAAATGATGTTGATTTTTCTTAAAATTTGATTTCTATTTTTGTTGATAGAGTTAGAATTTCACTATTAGGATGAATAAATGTGAAATTCAGAGTTTAACTCTACACTTACATATTGTAATGCATTTTTATATTTTTTTGTCAAGTAGTTTAATGGCTAGAAATTCACCTAAGATTAATAAGTGTAGAATTCATGGTTTGAACCTCGACACATGCATATATAATATCATGTCCCTAGCAACTGAGATAATCACACATTGACTACTCATTCTAATTTTTTTAATAGTGATTTGGGTCTTCAATTAACATTTATTTTTGGTGATTTAAAAAACGATGTTTGTTCAACTATTATTTTGGAACAACTTTTTGAAACAACTCTTTTTCATACTTTTACCGTTTGTATTCTCTATATCTCTCTTTGTCCTTCTATTGTTTTTGTCTAATAAAAAGAGAGAAAAAAATTTATTTCAAAGGTTGTCATAAAATAATTATACAAATATCACTTTTTAAAAAACCATGGTTACTAATTTTCTTAAAAGGTTCTAAACTAACAAAGTTGTATTTTTGTACACTATTGGTTCAGTTGGTAAGAAATTGGCTCATACTTACCAAGATATGGGTTTACCTCATGATGTCAAAGTTAGGATTTCGTTGGTGGGTAATTATTAAATATCTTTGTAAAAGCATTTTGAGTTTTAAACTTTGCCTCGTTCAATTCTCCCTGCTTTATGATTTGTTAGCTACTTATGGTGATTAGGGAGGTTGTCTTAGTGTCGTTGTTGTGAACAATGTTGATTATAATGAAATAGATCCATGGGAAGTGCAAGGGGAGTGAATGTAATCTCGGTTATAAGGTGAACTAAGATAAATACTTTGTATCATCTCTCCGATATCTTTATTTTCCGCTGCTATCCATTTTCCAGTATCATAAAAAGAGAATCAAAAGGAGACCAACACAATTCAAACCCTCTTTCTTATGTTTTTCTCGCCTTTAGGTTGTTTATGATGAAACCTCCAAGAAGCTTGATCCTGAATAGAATAAAGAAGGAAAGCCCCCAAGAGAAGGTCGAGGACCTCTAGCTCGACTACGTGAATACACGCCCCTAACAAATTTCAGGGATAAAATCCTAATTAAATGCACCTCCACAAGATTCAAGGAAGTTTGAATAAAAAGTTTCTAAAATATCAGCGTCCAAAGCAAGTGCATATAAAAGCAAATATTGTCGGTTCCACAAATGTCATGGTCACAAAACCAAAGATTACATCCATCTTAAGGATGCAATTGGAGTGTTCGTACAACGAGGAAAGATAAGCCAATACACCAAGAACTCATCCCAAGAAAGGAAGAAGGTTGAATCCCCCCATTCAAAGAAGATGAATGAAGCAACCATCTAAGGTGCAGAGGACAAGGACCTCAAAGTTGTTATGGCGATCAATGGCACCGAAAATTTTGTTTCCTTCCCTTAAAATGCAGAGGTAACAAATCCTTCCTATATGAGTACTTGGGAAAAATTTCCTTCTTCCCTCGTAATTCAAGGAGAAGGAATAAGCATAGCAACGATGGGGAAGATCAAAAGGAAGTTTGAGGAACTAATGAGCATCACCCAACACACCGTCACTTTAGGAAGGACACCTAGAAGACCCCCATTGGCATTCTATGATAATGAGATCCAAGATGGATTAAAAATGCAGTAATACCATTGCTCATGCTATGCTTCGTTCCATTAGCAGCGATTGATTGATCGGTGGATGAAACAACTAAATTGCAGTGCCGCTACTTTTTTCTTTTTTTGCTTTAAGGCTATGTTTGGATTGATGGAATGTAGTGGGATGGGATGGTATGAAATGGAATAAATTAAGATTCCATTGTTTGGATATTCATGAAAAGGATGGAATGGAATGGAATGGAACACAATGGAATACATTCCATCACTTACTCTCATTTTGCTTACAAAGAACCCCAATAGAGCAGCTGCAGGAGGAATCTTCAGAAATTCTGATAGCTTATGTGTTGGATGCTTTACTCAGTATCTGGGGGAGCAAAATGCACTATATGCTGAATTAGTAGCTGCTATGACTGCTATTGAGATAGCTCACATCAATGGTTTCTCAAATTTTTTGTTGGAAACAGACTCCCAATTGGTCATTTTAGCTTTCAAATCTCTCTCTGTGGTTCCTTGGGTTTTAAGAAATAGGTGGCTCAACTGTCTGGTTAGGATTAGAGAGATGAGTTTTTTGGTGTCTCATGTCTATAGGGAGGGCAATGCTTGTGCTGACAATCTTGCTAATGTTGGTCTAGCTTTAAATTCTGCTAACTTGTTTTGGTCTGACGACTTACGTGACTCCATTAGAGAAGAGTACAATAGGAACAGGTTGGGTACGCCCAACTTTAGATTTACTACCTTTTGAAAAGGTTTTGGTATAGTTCCCCTTTTCTTTATGTACTCTTTTTTTGGTTTCTAATGGATATTTGCTTTTAAAAAAAAAAATTGGATGGAATGGGATGGAATTGTTCATTTACTAAATTACAAAGATATCCTCATCTTCTTTGCATAACAGTGAATAACAACACAATGAAATTGCCAACGTAACTATGAAAACTTTTTGAAATAACAACATTGTTTTTGAATCTTAAACCAAAGAGAAGGAGAAAGATATATCATTTTTTCTGAACTATGAAAACAGTGAAAGATATACCTTTATCTGACAACGTGAAAACTGCCTGTGTGAAATGACAACATTGTTTCTGAATCTTAAACCAAAGAGAAAGATATACCAAAAGCATGCGTCACTTTTTGTTCATTCTATTAGATTTTTTTTTTTGGTAGATTCATTCTATTAGATTTTAATAATTAAGAACATGTAATACTTTTATCTTTTTATTAATTTAATTTAATACCGTTAATATAAATTATAAAATTTTATTCATTTTTCGTTCAAAGATAATATGTTTTTTGGTGAATAAGATAATATATTTTAACTTTATATAACATTTTTTATAGAAGGATAAAAATGGAATAAATGATTTATAACTCATTCCGTTCCGCCTACTTTCCAAACAATGGAATTGATAATTTGTTCCGCTCCATCGTAAAATATCCAAACAATGGAATATAATTTTGGTTAGTTTTATTAATTATAGACGAAATTTAAAATATCTCACATAATTATTTATGGACAATCAAGATTTGTTGGTCCGAAATATTATCTAATGAGATTCAAGGTGGGTGTCCATCATATGATATTGTCTGACTTCCGATCCCAAATCGGGTTCGGGTCTAACAAGATTGAACATTAGCCTAGTTCAAAAAAGTTTCTCCCCAAACTGTAGCTTGAAGGAGTCAGATTGTAGTTTGATATTTAGATGGAAATAGAGCAAATCAAGGGAATGTTTTAAATATAGACAGAGTTTTAAAATTTAGCTTGAGAGGGAGTAAAATAAGAGAATTATTAGAATCAAGACTGACTTTTAAAATAAGAAAAAATATGAGCAATTTTATTTGAAATATAATCTTTTTAAAAATATAAATTAATTTTTCAAAATTTTAAATTAATTACTTGAATTAAAATTTCAATTAAGAGTTTTTAATTAAGTTTATCGAAAAATATGTTAACATAAAGTTAGAAATCAAAACAAAAGATTGTTTGGATAGAATGATTATTTAAATGTGTATTTTGTTCAGATACTAATGATATATATATATAGTTGTAATTTGTGGATAAGTTATAATTTTCTTTTAGGGGGGATAAATTATAATTTTCAAATAGCTTCTACCTGCTTAATTTGATGCAAAATTATATTTTTCAGTTGGTAGGGACATTGAAGTATGTAAAGATCGGGGTTGGAACCAAATCCCCCACGTGTTCACCTTAAATATAAATTTTCTAGCTATTAGAATGCTTAACGAAAAGAATATGTTTCACCTTGTGTATCCTTCCTTTTGTTTTCCCTCTCTTTCCCTTAAAAGATTTGGAAAGTTACCAACCGATCAAAGTAAAATTCCATTGGGGTTTTGCCATTCATGTGATCAAAATGACGAATAGTAAAACAAAGAGAAAAGTCAAAGGAATTCTAAGCCTCTAAAATTCTGAAACTCTTATTCTTAAATCTACATGCAAAGAGAGAAAGTATGTAGCTGTTGGAAAATTGATGTAAAATTGAAAAAAAAAAAAAAAAGGTTGGAAGAGTAAACACCAACTAATAAAATTTTGAGCTATTGTGGTGTGAGTTGAAAAAATAACTAGACTTCTTGCTTCCTATTCAACCAGAGCAACAATCATATTTCTCTATCTTTATGAAATTGTATTTTTTTTAGCATAACTTAAGATAAATAATAAATACCAATATTAAGGTTAGAAAATATGATTGTCTGGGAGGAGGAAATGGCGGGGGAGCTCATTTTATTGCTAGATAATGTTACACTGCAGGTTACTAGGGAGGACAAATGGCTCTGGTCTTTAGAGAACTCAAATGCTTTCAGTGTTTGTAGTCTGTATAATTTTCTTACCCTTCAACCGCCTGCGGAGCTACCAGACGATGCTTCTTCTATTTGGCATAAGGATGTTCCTCTTAAGGTGGTGGTGTTTGCTTGGCGCTTGTTTCGGGATAGATTGCCTACAAAGGACAATCTACTCCGGCGAGGTGTTATTCACTTTGATTCCAGGTTATGTGTGGCAGGATGCGGCACTGTCGAAACGTCTTATCATTTATTTCTTCATTGTAATTTTTTTGGTACTGTTTGGCACTCAATTTATTGTTGGCTTGGCATCTCAGTGGCCAACCCATTTTATGTGCCTGATCATTTTCATCAGTTCGGCTTTTGTGGTGGTCTTGGGAGGAGGCGGCGCTCAGTTTTACAGGTTATTTGGTTTGCAACGGTGTGGGAAATATGGAAGGAAAGAAACAATAGATTGTTCAAAGGCAAAGAATGCCCCGTTTTGCAGGTGGTTGATAGGATTAAGTCCATCTCCTATATGTGGTTGAAGGCGAAGTACGTTACTCTTCCCCTCAATTTACATGGCTGGTGGCTTAGTCCGTTCACCATGTTGGGCATAGGTTAATAGTTTCTTTCTTTCTTTTTTTGTATATCTTTTCATTTTTTCCCTTGTAAATATTGTTCAGACCTTATTGTTCTTCCTTGGTACACCTTGTACTAGGAAGTACACTTTCCTTTAGTAATGTATTTCATTTTAGCTTCTTCAAAAAAAAAAGATTAGAAAAACTTTTTAAAGTGTTTTTCATTCTTTAACAAGCTTTATCTATCCATTTTTCACTCTTCTGTGAAATGAAATTATTGCATCACTAGATAAATCCATGTGATTTTCTTCTTTCCTTTTATATTAACTAGTAAGATATCCGTGCATCTGCACGGGTACCTGTCGGTGTTGGTGATTTATTTTAGTTTCATATATTATATATATCATTTGTAAAAAAAAATAAGTATTAGCATCAATGACAACTTGTCATATGCATAATAATTATTTTAAAATATGTATCAACGATAACTTATCCTATGTATAAAATTTGATTAAAACTTTTTATCACTAACAACTTCTCTAGTGTATGATACTTATTTAAAAATTTGTATATAATGATTATTTTATAATATGTATCAACGATGACTTGTCCCATGTATGATAATTATTTTAAATTTATATCAATAACAAAATGGCCAATGTATTATAATTATTATCAATGATAACATGCGTCGTGTATCAGAATTAGTTTAGTCAATGATAACTTGTCCTGTGCATTTGAATTAATTCTAAATTCTATAACCGAAACTTTTCATGTGTTTGATAGTTTAATTTAATCAATGTCGATTTTTTTTGTGCATTTTATTAATGACAACTTGTCTCGTGCATGATAGTTCTATTTAATCAATGTCAGCTTCTCCCATACATTTTAGTAATTTCTTAAAATTTAGTATAAACTCACTTGTCACACGCATTTTAGTTGATGAGAGTTCAATATCATTGTAGAATTGAAGTGAGGTGATATTATAAATAACAAATTGTCCCGTGTATCTGAGTTAGTTTTGAAATTTTTGTCATGCATTTTAGTTTTTTACAAAAATATATATAACTATTTTCAAATTTCTATCAACGCCAACTTGCCCCGTGTATAATAATTATTTCAAAATATTAGTCGTGGACAAATTGCCCTAAATTTTATAATCGTTTTTCTAGTAAATATTAGATTAATAACTACTTTAAAAAAAATTCTCTAATAAACAAACTATTCGATTCAGCTCCGCACAAGTTACTCTCCATGCTACTACGATGAAGATTGCAGCAATGGTTTCATTGTCCGGCTCCTCTTCCACCGGTAAATGTTTATTATGTGATGTTGATTTATTGGATACATTTCTGGTCCCTCCTTTGTACAGGCGTGTTGTAGACATTACTCCAGTGGTTTGGAAACCTCCCACAATCACTTGGGTCAAGGCGAATACGGATGGTTCAGTCGCTAATTCAAATGCCGCTTGCGGTGGAATTTTTCGAGATTTTAGGGGCACATTCTTGGGAGGATTTGCGAGTAATCTTGGTGATTGCTCGGTCTTTGAGGCGGAGCTTACGGGACTCATGATTGCTATTGAATTTGCAGCCCTTTACAACTGGCCACGGGTGTGGCTGGAGAGTGATTTCGCTAGCGCGGTTCAGGCCTTCAAGAATCCATCTCTCATTCCTTTGCGGTTGCGGAATCGTTGGCACAATTGCACACAACATTGGTTTATCATCATTTGTTCCCATATTTTCCGTGAAGGGAATGTTTGTGCAGACACCATGGCTTCCTTGGGTCACAATTTGACTGTTACTTCTTGGTATCATTATATGCCGGCCTCACTTGCGGTTGATTTTGCTAGAGACAGACATGGGCTTCCCAATTATAGATTTCCTTTGCCATTTCTAGTCCTTTGCTTTATTTTTTCTTTGGTTCCCCGAGGATTTTGGCCTAGTCCCCCTTCTTGTACATATTTTTATCTTTTTTTAATAATATTATGTATTGGGAAGGCGGTAGAGGATGGGAGTTTCTGTTGGGTGCTAACCTAGTTGAGATGCTTTAGATTCGCCCGGATGCCTAACCTTTCTCTTGGCCTTATCAAAAAAAAAAAAACCCCTTTTTAATAGTTATTTAAATTTTTATTATGAACAACTTGTCCCGTGTATAATATTTGTTTTAAATTTTATATTTGTTATAACTTGTCCTGTGTATAATAGGTATTGTTGAATTTTTATCTACGACACACTTCTCGTGTATAATAATTATTTTAAAATTTATATCAACAGCTTATCCCATGTTGTCGCGTCATTTCGGAGATCAAGGCTATTTGATTAGCGTTTGACTCACTAATTTTCACGACTGAACATTTTAATTTTGAATAAAGGGGAAAAAAGTTCGAACTACCCCTTTGAAAAGATTTTGGGTTTGGGGGTTAGTTACATAAAGGGAAGGTATTAGCACCCTTTATGTAACTAACCCCCGAACCCAAAATCTTTTCAAAGGGGTAGTTCAAACTTTTTTCCCCTTTATTCAAAATTAAAATTTTCAGTCATGAAAAATTAGTGAGTCAAACGCTAATAAAATAGCCTTGATCTCCGAAAAATGACGCGACAGAAATGGCGACTTCACTGGGGAAGATGATTGTCCATTATCGTATTGGTTTGAAACGATAGCTTAATGGACACAAAACCTTTTTAGTGACACCTCTCGACCAAACACGCTGGGGATGACACATTCGAGAAAATAAAATGTGATTTCAAACTGTTCATTGGTTGGAACTGACCGTTTGAAACATGATGAAAGGTAAACTCAAGCGGTCCGTTGTTTAGGACTGGCGGCTTGAAACAAGATAAAAAGGAAAACTCAAGCGGTCCGTTGTTTAGGACTGGCAGCTTGAAACAAAAAAGTAAACTCAAGCGGTCCGTTGTTTAGGACTGGCAGCTTGAAACAAGATAAAAAGGTAAACTCAAGCGGTCCGTTGTTTAGGACTGGCAGCTTGAAACAAGATAAAAATGTAAACTCAAGCTGTCCGTTGTTTAGGACTGACAACTTGAAACAAAAAGGTAAACTCAAGCGGTCCGTTGTTTACAACTGGCAGCTTGAAACTGACAGGTGACATTTCTTGACCAAACACACTGGGAATGACACCTTTTGATAAGAGAAGAAAATTTGCAAACTATCTGTTTGGCTTATGACAGTTTGCCGGAAATCCACCGGGTTTCGTAAAAGGTTTCGCCAGAATCCACTAGGCTTAGTACAAGATTTGCGAGAATCCCCTCGGCTTGGTAACGATTTGTGAGAATCCACTCGGCTTTTAATAAAGGTTTGCGAGAATCCACTCGGTTTTTGCAAGGCTTTGCGAGAATTCACTCGGCTTTTGATAAACGGTTTGCGAGAATCCACTCGGCTTTTGATAAGGTTTCATAAGGGTTTGCCAGAATCCACTGGGCTTCATAAAAAATTTGCCGAAATCCACCGGGCTTATGATGAGTGACATCTCTGGACCAGACACACTGGGGGATGATACTTTTTGAGAAAATTGAAAGTATTCGCAAGTTGTTCATATGGAGAACCTGCCACTCGACATAAGGTAAAGAAGGGTAAATGCAAGTTGTTCGTTGGTTGGAACTTACCACTTGACATATGATAAAAGTAAAAGGGAAGACGCAAGCTGTCTGGTTGTTCGGACTTGCCACTTGGCATATGATAAAAGGTAAAAGGGAGATGCCAGCTGTCCGGTTGTTCGGACTTGCCACTTGGCATATGATAAAAGGTAAAAGGGAGATGTCAGCTGTCCGGTTATTCGGACTTGCCACTTGGCATATGATAAAAGATAAAAGGTAAGATGCAAGTTGTCCGGTTGTTCGAACTTGCCACTTGAAATGATTGATTAGTGACATCTCTTGACCAGACACACTAGGGATGACACTTTTGATGAAAATGATGATTACAAGCTATTCGTTTGTTGGAACTTGCAGCTTGACACAATGATTGAAGGTGAGAAAAACCACAAGACGGGGGGGGGGGGGGGGGGGGGAGGTGG
>Ga0228710_1012128_pt1 | contig 10806 bp, 5 predicted proteins | sample MedpolnodulmetaG_FD_177995 | JGI IMG/M metagenome (GOLD analysis project Ga0228710, IMG submission 177995) | Root nodule microbial communities from Medicago polymorpha collected in Santa Monica, California, United States - pink nodules | ecosystem: Host-associated > Plants > Roots > Nodule... | reverse complement strand
TAATTCCTACCCTTATTCTTACTGATAACAAATAAATCCATTTAAATAAACATCAACAAATCACATAAATAAAATAATTCAATTAAATAAACTCTATATTTAATAAAATAAATAAAAACAACTAGGGTGTTACATGATTTGTTGAGAAAGAAAAAATAGGGTTAATAATTAAACAGGGGTATTAGAGTAAAATTAACCATTAGGGTTAGGTTTAAATTAGGGCAAACATTAGCTTCCGGGTTAACTTTAATAAATAAGAGAAAAATAGGGCAGATCTCTTTTGTTTAAAAAAATAGGAGATTAGGTGTAATTTGTTGAGAAGGAAAAAATACGGTTAATAATTAAACATGGGTATTAGAGTAAAATTAACCATTAGGGTTAGGTTTAAATTAGGGCAAATATTAGCTTCCGGGTTAACTTGAAGGAATAAATAGGGTTAATAATTAAACAGGGGTATTAGAGTAAAATTAACCATTAGGGTTAGGGCAAACATTAGCTTCCGGGTTAACTTTAATAAATAAGAGAAAAATAGGGCAGATCTCTTTTGTTCAAAAAAATAGGAGATTAGGTGTAATTTGTTGAGAAGGAAAAAATACGGTTAATAATTAAACATGGGTATTAGAGTAAAATTAACCATTAGGGTTAGGTTTAAATTAGGACAAACATTAGCTTCCGGGTTAACTTTAATAAATAAGAGATGATATGTAGAGTTTCATAGCATTCTAAATAATTCTCAATTTATTTTTATTTTTTGTTCCCAATAAGCATATATTCACATGATAAATTTTATTCCCTAATTTAGTTAGCATGTGTATAATATCAAAAGAACCTTCACCATAAAATTTTGGAGAGTTTAAACGATGGACGAATTAATTGGGACTACAACCGAAATTGTCAACAAGATTCTAAAGATTCTTCATGTTGGAAAGGAATATTTTGACAAGACCTAATATTCAGAGACTCGGGTTTACAAGGAAGAGTTAATCTCTAAACTTGTTAAAGATCAAGAGAACAACTGCAAGTCTTTCAATCTTGATGATCTTCCCAAGAATTTACACAACCATTTCCATTTTCTACTACGAAGATAAGGAAGCTTTGAGAATGTGAGAGATGCAGATGTGTGCATCATCCATCATCTCATCAACAAGCTACCTCTCAATCTTAACTATCTAAGCTATTAAGAAGAGGAAGATTTGAACTGTGCCATATGATATGGCTCTCATCCACATTTAGAGCTGTAAAAAAAATCTCAAATTAAAAAGCCCCCTTTATTAGGCCCCCAATAAAGCCTTATATTTCTTGCCCCCTATTGAGTGGGTCTATATTAGGCCTCAGCCCCACTTTTGTCTCTATTAATAGGCCTTATTGAGGGCCAACTCTTGACGCAACTATAATTTACAAATTTTTGTAAAAAAATAATGTAAAAATATTTTATTTAAAAAAAAAACTACTTTTTAAGAATTTTTTTTGTTGAGAAAAAAATTGAAGAAAAAACTAGTGGAAAAGGAGGCCAACTTTAGGCTCCTTCGTATGTGGGGTTTACAAACTATGGACTTGTGAAAAAGGAAATTCATTATCCTTCAGTATTTTAGCCCCCTTTGACATATGTGTTGGGGCTCCCCTAAATTGACACATCTACCCTCATTTTTAAGCACTTCAAGACACCCTTGAAAAATAAAGCCTTTGACTAGAAAAACTTGATAGCCATGAGGAACCTTGAGACTTTACAACTTGAGAGAGTTTTCCATGAAGGAAAAGGCAAAAAAATTGTGAAAGAAAAGTCACAAATACATCCAAAGATAGTTAGGGCTTCAACAACAAGGAATATAAGTGAATCTATCAAAAGAATAAGAATGTTAAAACACATACTCTCTGGGAAAGATCCTTTTAGAAGAAATCTAAAGATGAGAAAGAAGAAAAGGAATAAGATATGGTAGAAGAAGAAAACGGAAAACTTAAATAAGGTTTTTAAGACCTTTATAACTTTGTTGATGAAGAAGAGAATGATCTAGAGAATAAATTTGAAGAGAAATAGGTTGGAAAAAAATTATCTTCTGGAGAAGATCAATCTAATGTTCGCGTTGACATTATGGAAATCTCTCGGAAAGAGAAAAGTGACAAAAAGAAAGTCTCTTCTCAGAAGCAAGAATAAGGTGTATTTGAAGTTCAAACGAATCATGAATCTTACATGCAAAGGCTAGAAGCCTATATTGGAGAAGGTCCCACTCAATCGACAAAAGATGAGCAAATGAATGAAGTTAAGGTTGATGTTGATGATATAATCAGGAACTTCAAGTTTGATGGAATCCATGAGGAGGAAGTTACCCCTCTTGAAGATGAAGAAGTTGGTGAAGAAGAAAAAGTTGTTCTCCAATATGAAGATGTTCATTAATTTGAGTCCTTTGGAAGTTCAAGCACAAAAGAAGAGGAAGAAGTGGTAAATATACTTATGATGATGATGAGAAGACCATTACTCCCATTAAGGCATCAAAAGAAAATAAACGTAAGAAGGAAGCAAGTGTGTAAGTCCAACCAGCAAAATTTGAAGTGCATGTTTAGATCCTTCCCTCTCCTCAAGACTCTTTTAACAAGATTGTGTTTGAAAATCTTCCTATGATCATCATTGAAGAAATAGTGCAAGTTCACCAAGTTGAGAGATCCTAATTCAATTCACGCATCATGATCATACCATTCTTGGTCTCACCACTTCGACCAATGTCATCTAGCAATTTGTGATCCTGACCAAAGACCTCTCAATTGCCTCAAATATCTCAACAAGTAGGCTCTATTAATATCCTTATCAATGAGCAAAGCATAGAGAAGAAAATGGTTACCTCCAAGTCAACTCCAACCGAGTTCCACTGAAGAAAATACAAGAAAATGAGAAAGTATATTAATAAGTTGTTTACTGGTCAAGAAATCATTCAGAAGTTGTTGCTCAGGGTCATTGAAAAGGACTCTGGTTGAAGGACTCATGTAACAACTGATTTGCTTCTAAGACCCCGTTTGAATTGACTTATTTTGAGTTTATATGGGCTTATCTACTTGTAAAAGTGTTTGGATAAATGAACTAAAAGCGCTTATCACAGTTTCATAAACTTAGTAAAATGATAAACAAACACACAAATACGACATCACCGTATCAATATACGGTATTTTTCCTTTTTTTTTCTTTATATTTTATTTTCCTCTTTTTCTTACTCTCTCTTCTCTCCCTCCCTCCATTTTTGTTTCTCTCTCACACCACCGCCGTATTACTTTCCGGCAAGGGCAATCATCGTCGTTTTCCTCTCCGGTCATTATTCTCTCAAAAAAGACAACGGCTAGAGAAAGAAGCACGGATCTTGAACCCAAAAAGCGCAACAGTCGACGACAGAGAGACGACATTAGGTGAGAAAGGGACAATAACGGAGGATATGTTTGTTAGTTCTGTAGGCGTTGTTCGTCGTAGAAGACAGTAGGCGGCGGAAAAGACGGATCTGAACTGTTTGTAGATCTGTGGTTGGTGGCGAGGATGAAGATGATGATGGAGAGGACGAACACGGTGAGTGACGAGGAAAAGGACCACGGCGGCGAGGACGAAGGAGTACGAATGTTGTTATTTCGTGATGGTGGGTGACGGTGGGAGGGTGGCAGGAGGATGGAGGGTGGTTGTGGATGGGGATGTTCAGATAGAGAGAAAAAAAGAGAGGAATTTTTTTAACAAACTCCCCTCATTTTCATTTAAATATCAATTATGCCATTGAACTTTAATGAAAATTACACAATTGTCCCTAGTGTCATATTTGTGTATGTATTTTTGTGTCCATTTATCATTACTGTAAACTTAACACGAGTTTTTTCAAATTTATTCATTTGATTCCCGCAAATGCTTATTATTCTAAAGTGACACAATTATTCCACACTTATCTTTTTTTCTTCATATAACAAAACTTATCTTTTAGTTTTTGTGCTTATCTTTATCTTTTACTTTTAGCTCATGCTAACATTTGTCCTTTAAGCAACCCTTTGGACACATGTTCAAGATTCTATAAATAGTAAGTATTTATTGAGAAAAATAATTTTCAAAATTTTGAAAAATAAATAAGCACAATTTTGTGTACATAATTTATAATTTTGGTACCTTGTTCTCTAAGCACATGCTAGTTTTCCCTTACTTTTATATATACTAGATTTTCCGTGCCCGTTTGTTTGTTTTTTTTACTGTACTAACACATGTAAATTATAACCAACGATTTTTTAACGTGACAACATATGATTAGATATATGAGTAAACTGATTATGCATTGAGAGAATATAATAATTAATTTTTTTAATTAAACAATCAAATTTTCTTAAATATCTACGCTTTTATATAAAAAAGATAAATTTTGGTGGCAAATTCTATAGTACACCCAATAAATTTAGGTGTATCGATACACCAAGTCGTTAAATTATAATAAATGAGTTGTTTTTTTTTTTTGAAGAAAAATAATTATTTTCTATCATTGACAACTATAATGATTAAATTTTATTTACCAAAAGCTTCGACGAAATATAATTTAATTTTTACGAATTTTTATACTCATAACAATGAATATTGATTATTTTTTATGACAAAATATAAATTTTTTAATATGATCCTTATAAACAATGAAATGATGTTTTTTCTTATGAAATGATGGTTTCTAAAATAAAAATATTTACAAATAGTTTTTTTATTTCATAAAAATGATCGTTAATTTATAAATTTTGTGAAACAAGAGTACCGGTACACTAAAATTTATGAGTGTATCGTAAAAGTTTCTTTTTTGGTGTAACATTTGTTGTTCCAAACTTACTTTTCACTTAAACATTTTCTTACAATTGCATCCCTCCTTACAATCAAATAACATATGTTTTTAATGTTGGAATACTTTATTATTTAATAATATTCCGATTCATTATGTGAGCAAATATCGTAATAATAATTATATTAGTTGTTTGTCAATTATGAACTTTAATTGATTAGTGATCAAATTAAGTAATAAGGCTATTAGATTTCTAATTAGATAATTAATTAAATATTTAATTAATTGATATCGACTCAATGGATGTCTGGATGACCCATTAACGGAATAATGGGAAACCATAATGACCATCCAATATAAAAGATGTTATGGTCCTCAATACACCGTACACGACAAAACTCTCTCTTCTCTCAATCTGAAAAGAACTTAAGGCATAAAGATATTAGTTGAGGAAGCACCAAATTGACCACCGCTAACCTTTGATGTTTATTTCAGATCACTCTCTGTTGCTGTTGAGAGGGCTGCAATCAAAGCTTCAATCCAGTATTTATAATCCCTAACTATTGATATCCTTGATAAATCAAACATGTTGTCGATCCGATCATAATCATATTCAATGTTTTGTTTGCTTCCGCTATTAATTCATAATTATTGAACATGTTTTATGAGATCTGTTTTATTTAGACCTAAATTTCTAACATTTAAATAATCGGATAAAATTTTACGACTTTTATTACTTTAATCACTTAAAAGAAAAAACCGACACTTTAATACTTGCTTTGACGTAAATCGCTTATAAAGGGTATAATCAAAAAAGAAAATATTCACATCAAAATCTTGTATATCCTTCATCTATATATAGATATAAATATAGATAAAAAAAAGTTGCAAAATATCACTAGAGTGATTAATGTTGCAACTACAAACTAGGTTTTTTTTTTTTTTTAAGAGAACTACAAACTAGGTCGTAAGTGGGTATTGGAGGTGATTTTTCATCCTCAAACGCCGAACAAAGACTAATTTAAGGTTTGGTTGCACGTTTAAATTCTCTAGCTCACATCCAACATCATTTCTACCTCAACTTTTAGAAGCTCTAAGTCTTAGCTTCTGCATCAACGTGGTCTTTTACCGTGATTTGACTCAATGTGTCGCAGTTCCAAACAATCACTAAATGTGCAGTGGCTAGAGAGAGTCTAAATTCAAAAGTAGAATAAAATTGTTTATTCAATGATTTGGTGCGCCCTATGTTTTGTTTTGTTCTAAAGGTCCAAGATGCTGCTTATGTTTTTCTCAAAAGGAGAGGGTCAAGGACACTATGAATGGAATGCAACAGAAGAATCAAATATATAATGACTCCAATGAAACTAGCGACTAAAGCTCCTGTCATGTGATTGCAAAATTTGGGAACTGAACCACAAATCGGTAGCCAAGCAGCATAATTGTTTCCATTCTTTGCCACTTGAGCTATAGCCAAAGCTGCAGAGATGCTTGAGATGAGTAACATTGTCAACACCTGCTCATAAAAATCAATTAAAGCAATAAGTAATATTATAGTTCCATAACCATAATAATTTAGCATTTCTTTTTCGTTTTTAAATTTCATTGGAGATGATATTTTTCTTAACACGTCAAACAATAAACTTGGATACATCTCTCAGCCAAAAAATCATACATTGGTTAGTCACACATTGGATATAATCGTTTCCTATAGACCCAATCTCCATCGAGACATAACTAGTATTTTATTTTATATGATCAAACATAGGGTTATTTATTGAAAACTTCATATTTAAGCGTGTTTAAGAGATGAGAAGGTTTTATTTTTTATGGATTTAAGGTTGGTGATTGAGTGAAGGTGATGAATATTTTTTTTTTTTGTTTTAATTATTTTGGGTTTTTAATAAAAAACTAATTAAATTTAAATTATTTTTTTCTCAGTTGAACATACAACATACGACGTCAACATTTAACAGCCATTTATGAACTCTTTAACATAGTTGGATGAAAAATACTAACTATGCAAACATTATATGACTTAAATGGTCAATTTGATTTTAAAAACACGAAGACCAAATATGTTTCAAATGTTAAACTTAACATAGTGGATGATGCATTTGGCTTAACATAAATTAAAACAAGTTCCAAATTTTAACGATTTGTGAAACAAAACTTGTACAAAAGTTCTTGCATGATAAAGAGGTTAACTTTACGACATTACCATATCCATGGCGACCACAAGTCGCCAGAGCAAGCTTTCTGCTGGAAGAAAGAGGACGAAAAATCCATAGACAGTTACAACAGAGTTTGCAATCACAAAGTACCTAGAAAGTAGGAATTGTTTGATCAGTTTAGAGATGAATTAAGGAAACAATTTTGTTGAACAAAAGAAATTAGTTAGTTGCACATATATGATATGAAACATGGATACGGACACGACATGGACATTGACACGTCGACACAATTTACAAAAATGACATAATTCAGTGTAATTACAAGTGTCGGTGTCGGACATGACCGAGACACGCCTAATCCGAGGAGTGTCCGTGCTTCATAACATTTATGTAATAATTTAAATAAAACAAATGGAGTTCACTTACTTGAAGGCAGGAGAGTTAGTATATTTTGCTTCAAAGGAAACAGTGAAGAAGCTAGCTTTTTCATGGCTAGAAACCATGACAATTACTGCTGAAAGGGTGGCCGAGAAGGCCAAGAACCTTAGCAATAGGTGGCAGATTCTACTAGTCTTGGCCATGGATTTCACAAAATTGGTGCAAACAATGAATCCTTTGTTCAAGGAAAAGTTAAATAATTGGAAAATTTTCATGATGCTGAGGTAGATAAGATCTCTATTGGGACCAGGGTTAGTGTGTTAGGAAGGAAAATAAAGGATTGAGCCCTTAAATTAGTACATTTTTGTGTTGTGTTAGGTGAAATTCTGATGTCTATGCCACCGTCCAGTAATGTTTTTTTTTTTTCCTTCCTTCTTGTTTCTTGCTGCTGTGTCAACTCCTTAATCGGAGTGTATGTAAGAAATACCATTTTAATCTTGAAAATGTTAGAGTAGTTTCTTGTCCTTTTTATTTGTATTTACTTCATTGTGGAAATTTGTTAAGATACTAGTAAAACATAAAGCGCAAACTTTACAACCTATATTACCTAAACTTCAGCTACCTTCTTATCAATATGATAGAGGGCACTACCACAACACAAGACTTCAGAGCCATTATTTATAAATTTATAGTTATTGTTTACAAGTATTTGAAAATTATACTTAAAAGCTTAAACGCGTATTTTCCCTCCTAAGTTTGCAAAAATTGCAATTTTGATCCCTTTTAAAAAAAATTGGCAAAAGTGACCCCATATCTAACCCATTTTACAAAATGTCAATTTTAACTCAGTCAACCATATGTGACACGCCACCTGTGTATTTATTAATTTTTTTTTTGTAAAAGCCACATAATGATTTCAATATTAAATAAATGAAAAGAAAGAAAAGAAATTAAAAATATAGCAGCAACAACAACAGGCCATCAACATCGTGAGCTTCTCCTCCTCCTACTCACATCTCAATTCTTCTATATTCCATAATAAAAAACCCCAAATTCCATCTTAATCTTATCAATCATCACACATAACATACAAATAAAGCCAAAAACAAAGCTCAAAACAATCTTTGGAATTCTGGAAATTTTGAAATATCATGTTGCTCAAGAAAACAGATCTGAATCTTTGTTTTTTTAGTTACAGTGGTCGTTCATCTCAGAGCTGTTGGAATATTTTATTATTTAATTATATTCCAATATCATTATGTGGGCATATATCATAATAATAATTATATTAGCTATTTATCAATTGTGAGTCTTAATTGATTAGTGATCAAATTAAGTAATAAGGCTATTAGATTTCTAATTGGATAATTAATTAAATATTTAATTAGTTGATATGGACTCAATGAGTGGATGTCCGGATGGCCCATTAAACGGAATAATGGGAAACCCTAATGGCCATCCAATATAAAAGGGGCTATGGTCCTCAATACACCGTACATGGCGAACTCTCTCTTCTCCCCATCTGAAGAAGAGAACTTGAGAATTGGCCGCCGCTAACCCCCTTGCTATTTGTTTCAGATCATCTCCTCTCTTCACCGTTGCGATTGAGAGGGTTGCCATGAAAGCTCTATCCAGGTATTCCTAATACCCTAATTTCTTGATAAATCAAACATGTCGTAGATCCGCCGATCATAATCATGTTCAATGTTTTGTTTGCTTCCGCTATTGATTCATAATTATTGAATGATTTGAGTTTTACTTTGGTTCTTCCAAAGTAAAAATTTGCGTAAACCCTATTTTGGCTTTGTTGGGTTTTTTTTCCGATTATTATCTTGAAGACTTAATAAATATTTTCTTTTGCTGCAACCCGTTGATCCGGTTGAAACTCGTTTAATCGATGAAGAGTATAGTATTTTTTTATCTTTTTAATTTAGCTCTTATTGTTTTGTTCTGTTAATTGCCTTTTGCATCGTTTTGTGATTTTGCAAAATAACATAATTTTGTAAAAGAAAAATACATGTACATCGACGAAAGTATAACCGAGTTTCATGGATTCATGGATTAAGGATAAGGATTAGCCATTTTTTGATCTTATACGGCCCTACCTTTAATGATTTCATTTTGGTGTCATTTAGAAACCTATATTTATAAGGTAATATATGATGGGGCCAATTTTTATTGATAATTTGATCCAAATTATTTTTGGCTCTTTCTGTTTCTATACTGGTAGAGAAATATTTCAGCATGTGAAAGTTGTTTCTTACTGTTGAGGGAATTTTTGGTTCTTTAATTTGCACCATATTTATAAGCGTGTACATTTTTTGGTTGATATTTGTATATACTATTAGTATTAATAGTGTTGCTTGCTTTGCCCTTTCAACTTAAAATTGTGATTATAATTGATTACCGTAATTCAATTGTTGAAAAGTTAATGGTTGATATAAGGCATGTTACATATATGTTCTTTCAAATATGGTTGAATATTGAGCACACTTTGGTTTGTTTTTGATAGGATTGAAATGATACCATATTTATTTATTTGGATCCTTATTGAATTTGGTTCACATATATGTATTTGTGCACTATTTGGATTTAATAAAAGATTTGAAGTTTCTTTCCTTTCAAATTATGGATTCTGTGAAATAAAGGATTAATGTTAAATTGAGTGCACATGATAGCATGGTTTGTAATTTATTTCTAAATGACTTTATAAGTTTTGATTAAAATAGATTTATGTCTTTCTGGATCATGAATTTAGCTTTATCATGCACTCTGTTTGGCCCAACGACTTTATATTCTTATTATATAGTTTGATTTCTTTTGAAATTAAAATTGATTCACTGAATTTGTATATAAAGTTAATTTTGAGAAATAGACAAACATAATTAATATATATTTGGTTCTCATATATTATTTATAAAATTTATTGTCTCTTTTGAATAGTGTTTAACAACACATCTCAAAATATTATGAAAGAATTTGGTAGTACATGATTTAAAGATTTGATTCTTCTATCTTTGAAAAATAAGGAGTCTAGAGTTGTTTGTTTATTTTATGAGCATATAAGGATTTGATTTCTTTATGTTGGAAATAATTGGTTCTAGAATTATTTGTTCCTTTATTTAAAGAATCGTTAAGTGTATATGTGAATCAATTGTGGCATGAATATTTTGGTGTATATAAGATTCGGTTGTCTTTTGGTTTGAAATTGAATATTTTTATTATAGCATGATTATGATGTTAGAGTTTATTGTAATTAAGTTTTCTACAATAATATTTTGTCTTATCATGCATTTTGAATATATTTCATGCTATGACTATTGTTGCTTTTATGCGATATATGTAAATATATTGTCATACACACATTGATATGATTTGTGACTTGCATCTTCTTTCAAATTCGTGAGTTTGTCTTCACACTTAAGTATTGTCATACACACATTGGTGTGATTTGTGACTTTCATCTTCTTTCAAATTTCTGAATTTGT
>Ga0228710_1012126_pt1 | contig 10806 bp, 6 predicted proteins | sample MedpolnodulmetaG_FD_177995 | JGI IMG/M metagenome (GOLD analysis project Ga0228710, IMG submission 177995) | Root nodule microbial communities from Medicago polymorpha collected in Santa Monica, California, United States - pink nodules | ecosystem: Host-associated > Plants > Roots > Nodule... | reverse complement strand
AACACAAAGCTAGGGCGGTTCGCTTTCATCCACCAGTATGATTGAAGCTTAACCTTATCTAAAAGTTGATGAAATGAGGCTTCTTTTTGGTGAAATATTCGAGCATTCCTTTCAAGCCAGATCACCCACACACAAGATAGCCAAATAAGATTCAGAGCTGAGCGTTTGCTGTTAGAGAAGCCGCTAAAGGTGCTAAATTGATATAAATGATCTGACACATTGTCAGGAAACACTAAGTGATAACCAAGCCAGTGAGAAATACCATACCAAAGCTTGCCAAAAAAATCACAAGAGAGGAATAAGTGTTTTGCATCTTCGATCAAGCTGCATCCACCCACGCATAACTGCGCATTCGGATGTAAAATGTGTCGTTTGATTAAATTGTCCGTCGTTGGTAATCTATTACGTAACAAGCGCCAGGCGAAGAGGCTGATTTTCAGAGGCACTTCCTTATTCCAAATTTCAGTCATGTGAGTAACCGCCAAATTGTTACTGGTGAATGTCAATAGATGATTATAAGCACTTGTGACTGTATAACTGTTGGAGGCATGCAAGTGGCAAATCCACCTGTCAGAGTGAATAGGCTGCAATAATGTTACTAAACAACCTCATTATGTTTGGTTAAATATATTTTTATACTTGAAAATAGCATGCTTCATCATTATGTTACTAATGTTGACTATACATTCTAAGCTTGGTGAGGTTTTAGACTATGCTTAGGACCGGAGTAGTGTTTTTCCAAGTTAGTCTGTCTAAAAAAAGTCCAAGTTGATCAACCTTTCTAAAAAAAGGTAGGTTAAAACCTTTTTGACATGATAGGCTAAACCAACAGTAACATGTATTTTTTTCAAGACATAAAATTTAATTTTTTTTTAATCACACGGTAAGCGAAGATTTGGTGGTAATATAGGTTTCAAGCATCGGTGAGTTATGAGATATAATTTACAAAGTTTTCTTTTAATAAAAAGTTCAAGAATGAATCAACATGATGTAGGAAGAGTTGAAAACATGACTCTCTTATAAAAAGAATATTAGTCTTATAATGAGAAAAAAAATTAAATTGTAGGAACATCTTTAAGGGTCTATTAAGTGAAATAAAATTCTAATCACGATGATTAGAAAGGAAAAAAATTAAAAGAATGAAGGAGAAGTAATGATGGTATGACACTAAAAATATAGTGTGTAATTTTAACCAACCCAAGTTATCAAGTGGAAACTTCCACCAATGACGAATTGGCCATCACAGACTAATCATGCCATAAAACTCGTGTTTGAACAAAACTCATTAGTTTAATGAATTTAATTGTCATCTTGCTTTCACAGTGTCACTCTCGTGCAGTTGAAGTCTATGGTTAGTTTCTTTTTCTAATGCTATACTAATTTTCTTCCCTATGGTTATATCAATATATAAACTGAATTCACAAAACGTGTTAGACAGAACTAACTGAAACCAAACCAGCAGCCATGTTTGAATTTACGCAACAATAACTTTAACCATCATTTCCCGGCAAATACCCAAACCGTTTCTTCAAAATGTCTAAACTACCCCTCTCCATATCAAAATTCCCATTTTCTTTCTTCTTCCTTCTAACCTTCATAATACCCTCCAAAGTAATTTCACAATCCACAACCACCGAACAAACACTCCTTCTCAATCTTAAACGTCAACTGAATAATCCACCGTCGCTTGAATCATGGAAACCGTCGCTATCTTCGCCGTGCGATTGGCCGGAGATCAATTGCACCGGCGGCACCGTGACGGAGCTTCTCCTCTTAAATAAAAACATCACCACACCGAAACTCCCTTCCATAATCTGCAACCTCAAAAACCTCACCAAGCTTGATCTCTCCAATAACTCCATCGCTGGCGAGTTTCCGACGTGGCTGCAAAACTGTTCCAATCTCCGGTACCTCGACCTCTCCCAAAACTACTTCGCCGGTGAAATCCCTAATGACATCAGCAAACTCAAATCACTCACTTACTTCAACCTCGGCGGCAACAGCTTCACCGGCGATATCCCGGCGGCGATCGGAAAACTTCAAAATCTTCAAACACTTCACCTCTTTCAAAACAATTTCAACGGAACATTCCCGAAGGAAATCGGAGACTTATCCAATCTCGAAATTCTCGGTTTAGCTTATAACTATAAGCTCAAACCAATGGCGATTCCGATTGAATTTGGAAATTTGAAGAGCTTGAAATTCATGTGGATTTCACAGTGTAATCTGATCGGAAACATTCCAGAGAGTTTCGAGAATCTCACAAATCTCGAACAGTTGGATTTATCAACGAACAATTTAACAGGAAACATACCTACAAAATTGTTGTCGCTGAAGAACTTAAATTCCTTGTTCCTTTTCCGTAATAGGTTATTTGGTGTGATACCTAATTCGGTTCAGGCTTTGAATTTGACACATATAGATTTGGCAATGAACAATTTAACTGGTGCTATACCAGAAGAATTTGGTAAGTTGCAGAATTTGATATTTCTGCACTTATATTCAAATCAGTTATCTGGTGAGATTCCTAGTAGTTTAGGGTTAATTCCAAATTTGAGGAATTTTAGGGTTTTTGATAATAAGTTGAATGGAACATTGCCTTCAGAATTGGGAAGGTATTCAAAGCTTGTGGCTTTTGAAGTTTCTGAAAATCAACTAGTTGGTGGGTTGCCGGAACATTTATGTAATGGTGGTGCTTTGTTGGGTGTGATTGCTTTTTCAAATAATCTCAGTGGAAACTTGCCAAATTCGTTTGAGAATTGTGGTTCTGTTACCACTATTCAACTTTACAAGAACAGGTTTTCAGGGGAAGTTCCTTTGACTTTGTGGAATTTGACAAAATTATCAACCTTGATGTTAAGTGATAACTTGTTTTCTGGTAATCTTCCAAGTAAATTATCATGGAACATGTCAAGACTTGAGATTCGAAACAACAACTTTTCAGGTCAGATATCTGTTGGAGTTTCTTCTGCTTTAAATTTGGTAGTTTTTGATGCAAGAAACAACACCTTCTCTGGTGAGTTTCCAAGGGAATTAACGGGTTTAACGCAACTCACTACTCTCATGCTTGATGGTAATCAACTCTCTGGAACACTTCCATCGGAGATAATATCGTGGCAATCGTTGAATACTCTAACAATCTCCAGAAACAAAATTTCAGGTCAAATACCCATTGCCATGTCTTCTCTTCCTAACCTTGTTTACTTGGATTTGTCTGAAAATAACATAACTGGTCAAATCCCAGCTCAGCTTGTGAAATTGAAGTTTATTTTTCTCAACTTGTCCTCCAACAGGCTAACAGGGAACATCCCTGATGATTTTGACAACCTTGCATATGAAAATAGTTTCTTGAACAATCCTCAACTATGTGCTCATAATGAAAATCCCAACCTTTCAAGCTGCTTGACAAAAACCACACCACACACTAGGAGCAATTCATCTTCAAAAACGGAAGTCCTTGTTGTGATTCTTGTTGTTGCAGTCATTGCGTTGTTGGGCGCAGCTTCTTTGGCCTTCTGCACTTTGAAAAAGCACTGCAGCAAAAATCCTGTCGGGCATAAGCTTTCAACATGGAGGCTTACCTCATTCCAGAGGCTTGATCTCACAGAAATAAATATATTCTCAAGTTTGACAGAGAATAACCTCATAGGAAGTGGAGGGTTTGGGAAAGTTTATCGGATAGCTTCAACTCGTCCCGGTGAGTACATTGCAGTAAAGAAAATTTGGAATGTCAAAGATGTGGATGACAAACTGGATAAAGAATTTATGGCTGAGGTTGAAATCTTGGGCAATATCAGGCATTCCAATATAGTGAAGCTTTTGTGTTGTTATTCAAGTGAAAGCTCCAAACTTCTTGTTTATGAATACATGGAAAATCATAGCCTGGATAAGTGGCTGCATAGAAAGAAGAAGAAAACGTCAGTTTCTGGGTTGAGTTCGCACACCGAGAACCAACTAGTGTTGAGTTGGCCAACGAGATTGAACATAGCCATTGGTGCTGCACAAGGCTTGTGTTACATGCACCATGAATGTTCAATGCCGATCATTCACAGAGATGTCAAGTCTAGCAATATACTGCTTGACTCTGAGTTCAAGGCGTGTATAGCAGATTTTGGGCTCGCCAAGTTGTTGGTGAAGAATGGGGAACCATACACCGCATCTGTTCTAGCAGGGTCTTTCGGCTATATTCCACCAGGTAAGTGATGCTAGCTACAAAACTTTTTCATATCCATATTGAACTTAACTGATTATAGGCTTCACTTGTATGGCAGAATATGCATATTCAACCAGGATTGATGAGAAAGTTGATGTGTACAGCTTTGGAGTTGTGCTCCTGGAGCTAGTTACAGGAAGAGAGCCTAATTATGGAGGTGAGAATGCATGCAGTCTGGTTGATTGGGCATGGCAGCATTGTAATGAAGGGAAATGCGTCACTGATGCATTTGATGAGGTTATGAGAGAAACACGGTATGCAGAAGAGATGACTAAGGTCTTCAAATTAGGCCTCATGTGCACAAGCACATTACCCTCCACTAGACCTTCCACAAAGGAGATTTTGCAAGTTCTTCGTCAGTGTTGTTCTTCAAGTTCTGCACGTAAAAGAATGTCAACTGAGGTTGATATCACTCCTCTTCTTGGCAATACAACTTACATTTCCAGTTACAAGGATAGTAGGACTGGAAGTGAAAACGAAGAAAGTTGCTTAAATAGTGTGTAACATAGTATTCTATGCAAAAAGTATTTCAAAATATGGTACGATAGAACTACTTAACTTCAAAATATGGTAAGATATCTACTAGGAAAAGTTTTGGATATATAATTAACATCTAAATATATAATCCAGGTTCTCCGCATTACAATTAGCAAGTCAGCGTAATCTCTAGAAACGAAATAAAGCATCAGATTGATAAAGTACAAATAAGCAGAAATAAGACAAACATGCACGAACAGTGATGAAAAATTAAAAGACCAGTCCAGGTGTTATTAGTTCGGATTTTTAGCCTGCACAATTTTGCAGGGTAGCTTATGACAAATTGCACATTTAATGTTCTCTGCTTAAAATGGTAATAAGTAAGTAATTTTGCGTCGGAGGTTTTGGCTGTTATGGTATTGATTTATACTATTGGTAGTTTTGCAATGTAAATATCTTTTATCTATTTTTTGCACGTCTTGTATTTGGTTTAGATTCTATTAATATGTTTTGCATTTTCAAAAAGAAAAGTAAAGATCAACGAAATCACTGCAGATTGACTTTTTCTACCATCTAAACTTCCAAATTGAATGCCGCCAAAAATATCTGTTTTAACATTTTCTCTTCTTAACCACTTAGCTGAAAAGACTATTATGATTACATTTACATAGCATGATGGATGTATCAATCACAGGTCCACATCCACATCGCAAGCAAACAACAAAGTTCCCACCCCTGGGTACGCAAATATGTTAAGTTTTATGAGATGATTCACAGCTCTGAATATTTAATGAGCCCATGTTTTATATACAATAGGGCGTGACTGCATTTTAAATTATCTCCATCATGCTGTTCATCAATGTACACAAATGACCATTCCAAAACTCTCCAAAACCTTAATCTGATTAGCCTCCATTGTTTGTATCAGCTCTTCACTTTTTAAATATAGCCTTTGCCCATTCCCAGTACCTCAGCAAAGCAACAGCCCCAGTATAGCATAAGATTTTGCAGCAACTTCCATGAGATGATGCACTCCAAAATTATCCTCCTACAAAGCCAAAACCAAAGAAAAACAGTATTTACAATTTAAAAGTTGAATAGCATGCCTTTCACAAGCTTCTGCAAAAATTCTGACCTAGCCTCATCTTCAACTTATACACTCCCGAATCTGACATCTGTCTATACACAAGATAGAAATCAGAAAGAGCAAAGTTAGGAATCCGAGTAATCAAACAAAATTTAAAAATGAAACAAAAGGAAGGTCTGGTCTCGGAGCCTCTCTATACACAAAACAAGTCAGGTTGTTAAGCACAGTTACTGGAAACATAGCACGTATAGTGGTGCAAGACCTGCGACCACATATTCACCGGTCAGAAACTTGATTATGAAATTCAATTGCCACGGAAATTGATAGCCAAATTATCTTGAAGCAAGAGGGCCAATATACAATCTAAGAACAGTCGATCATAGTAAGACCCAACAAGATAGGAAGAGAAAAGGAACGGACCATATTCTGATTTAATAATGTCAAGTGTTAACAAGTTATAACAAGGGAGGGGATAATCAAATCAGTTATTTCTTCTGAAAACCCGTGAAATATAGTATTCTTGTGAACTGTTGATAAAACAAATTTGTGAGAATAGTTTTGTTATAATATTAGATCAACTTTACCACAGAGAAAACAGAGAGATTAGAAAATTCAAAACCTTCAACTTCTTCAGCCACCATATTTTGAAATACTCTCTATTAAGAACTGATCAGGATCAGCCACAAAACATCACCCTCTGCAAAGTTCCCTTACTCCCACTATCTCTCAGACTTCCCGGTTTTTTTTCACTTCCATCCATAACTGTTCCTAATCTAAAAGTCCTCAAATAAAGAAACTCACCTCGCAATTGAGGTTCTGGGTGCTGGCAATTGGTGCATAATCCGAACATTCTGCCCTTGTGAAATTACAAGCTTTGTCTAGTTGTTGATCAATTCCAACAGCACCCTCTTCCCAATTTGGCAAGCTTTTTGTAGATATAGTTTCTGCCCTTTCCAAGCAAACAAAAGTCATGTCCCGAGCTTTGTCCTCATTGACTCCATTCTGAAATGGACACCAACTTCTAATTAAGGAATTTCACATGAACCAAACAACTTCCGAAGGGAAGGTTCTCCCGCTGATTCAGCAGGCTTCTTACCTCATTCTGAACTTCTAAAGCCCTTGATTTCAGCCTATGCTGTGTGGAGTCAAGAAAACTTGTTTCATTTATCTGCATGTCACCTACGTCAGTAATTGTACCACTTCCTGAGAGTCCATCAGATGACTTGATTTCACAATTGCTGTCGGTATCATTCGTTGTTGAGCCATCTAGCCTAACCGCTTCAATACACTCGATGCTCATGTGAGGAGTACCACCCAATTTACTAGTATAACTTTCAGGTGAAACACACTCTAGCCTCTGTGGGCTAACAGATGTCCGCTTCTCTGGTTTATCTGGCTTAACATCCATCATTTCAGGGTTCTTCTTCCTCTTGATGGACCTTTCAGAAGAGCTGGATCCAGAGTTGCACTTTGTCGTATCATCACCCATTTTCTCAGCCGCATGGCTTATATGCCTAGGCATTCGAGTGCGTTTGTAACCTTCTGGAAAAACAAATGCAGGGAGCTGCTTTCGACGAACATGAGAAACATAAATTTCCATTCCCGGCTTCCAGTATACATACATAATAATTTCTCGTCTGAATTCATCAACTGTTCCACGTATATCAAATTGTTGTCCCTCTTGACCTCTTACTCCCTCTTTTCTTTGCAAGCCCATGAAAAATGCAGAATGCGCACAAGGCTTGGACGTGTCTGCATACTCATGTGGATAAGGATGACACTGCAGCATCCCACTTGTATCTCGCTCTATCTGCTCATAGATAATTGAAAAGCATGTATTAATATACGGCCAAAAACAAAAGAATTTGTTAAAATGTTCAGATCAGACATCTTCAACAAATAAACGCAGACACGAGACATGAACTAAATTCAGATGAGGAAAAGCCTCATACAAGACTGTACCTTCAAGGTTAGCTGTCTTAGTCGGGATTCTACCCAACCTCTCCACAAAAGTAAATCATCAGCATCTAATGCAATGATGTCTACTTGTAAATAGTTTTTGTAAGCCTCAAAAAAGACATATGGCTGAAAAAGTGCACTCCACTGTGATTTGTTAAGCTCAATTTCCTAACAGTAGAAATATTAATCAAATAAGACTATCATAAAAAAAAATTAAAAAAAAAAATAAAAACTTAAGAATAATGAACTGCTTACGTCACAAATCTTGTTGCCATAGCAGAACTGTTCCATCATAACACGAAGAGTGCTTGTCGAGACATTGTAGCTGGAATTCATGCAAGGGTATGCAGGAGTAATTATTGGCATAAGGTGATACCTGTCCCTATGGTTTCTGCGAGGATCCCATATAGGTAAATGCAGTTCATTCTCTTCTATAGGGCATAGCATTACAGGGTTTGGCCACCGCCACTGTGAATAAACCCTAAAGAATCTAGAAACCAACATACTAGGGATTGCATTAGGGTAAAGCTGGCAAATTCGAGCAACTAAAATAGCCCAATTTACTCCTCCAAGGAATCCAGTAACCTAAACACACCGAAATGAGGTAACAAAGATGAAAACATAAATGCTCATGCCATTGGTTACTAAAGAAATTAGTAAGGTTGTAGGTATAGTTCTTACATTTGAATAAACACCACGTCTTTTAGCCCAAAACTTTAAACATCTCAATGTAGTTCGAAAGTGCTATCATTATGAAGGGTTAATGGAATACTAAATTAATAAACTTTGATTTGAATCTAATATATCAATGAAACCAAAATTAATGAAAGCATATATTAACCTCGACATTTGGAACAAGTTTAAGAATTTGATCCGCCACTCGGCAACCATTAAGACTTCGAACAGTTTGTTCATCAACATCATACAGAACGGAACCGTCTGAGATATCCAGGTCCTGTGGATAAGAGTATTTCAAAACGATATTAAAGTGAAGTCAAGTTTTAAGGGAAACTAGATTTTAAGGGATTAAAATGAATAAATGAGGAAAAAACCAAAGAAACGTGTTTTTCTCCTTAAGAAAACAAGGCATAAATGGATAGCATAGCGGTAACAGATATAGTCATGATTAACAACTTTTTCCAATATAATGCATCAAACTTAACAAACTGCATAAATAAATTAAGATCAACATCAAAACATGCATTTACCAAACTTATGTGTATTATGCGAATGTTGGCACACTAATCTAATATAGGATTACCTCAAGCAATAAAACAACTAAACCTTCCTACATTCTTCATAATTCCTAGAAGACATGCTATATAGCATGTATAGTGGGTGTTGAGAGGATAGAGATTCAACAGTCAATTCAAGCATGCCAAAAACAGGAAAGAAATATAAATAACATAAAGATTCAGTACACAGAATGAAGACATGGTCACATTCAATTCCATATACCCCAAGAAAACTCAACTTTACAAAGGAAGAAGCACTCGTGTTACAGAAGCCCTAAATTCTTCGCCCAAGAGACAAATGTTTTAATAAATTTAGCAGAACATATAAAGGTAAAAGGCCCTGCTGAATAAGAACCAAACTTACTTCTGGCACAACCAAAATAGATATGCTTGCATACAGCAAATCTATAGATATTCCCTGGAATTTGAATTTCATTACTGGGACATGTGCATCAGGTACTGGTTGAAGTTCAGTAACTTCTTCCATTTCAGCAAGGATGTTGTGCAAAATGATGAAGAAGTCTTGCTACAAAAGAGATACGCTAGCTAAAATATAACTGATGTCGAGGATTTTACTAAATGGAGGAAAAGGAACCAGCTGCAGTATGTCACCTCTCGATTTACATAGGAAGGACCGATGCACAAAGTGTCTATGTCCACTCCAGGTCCATGAACCTGCAAATATGCTTAAATTATTGCAATAATATCCGAACACTTATAGAACAGCCACTTACAAAACAAACAAAATGGTATTTTCATAAAACAGGAATATTATAACTCATTTACTGTCTACTTTTATTTTCTTAGAACAGAACAACATTTTTTGCAATTCATAGAACAGGAATATTATGACTCGTTTACTGTCTGCTTCAATTTGTTCAGAACAGAACGACATTTTTTGCTACAAGCCTGCAAGAATGCACTAACCAAAATGGAGGAGGGGAGGGAAGTTGTTTACTTTCATGCAGTACGGAAGTTCAAGGCATTTTATGATAAATTGGAAGTAATATTCATTGGAAGTCGCCGCCTACCAGTCATTTGTTGACAGTGACTGAAACATGATTATTGTTACAAACAAACAACTGACATAATCATGCTTCAAAACTCTACAGACCCTGGGAATTAAATAATGTTGAGAGGTCTGTAGAGTTTATAAAGGTTGTTGGAAATAAACTCACCAGGATAAACCAAAAATACATCAGTTGTCCCGTGAGAGGTGGGTATTATTATTAACCATATATAAATGTTTAAGTATATTCTCAAATCTTAGCCGTTCACAACAACAATTCTACAAGAATTTCGAACATCCTCCTGATTTAAGTTCCTACCATTCTATTCAACCCATTTCACTGTCAATTTCTACAATAAATCAAAGGCAGACATATGTTGAAGTCCTCCAGCCTTCAAGTAATCAAGAGAAATTAACAACTGTTACATGCACAGAAATTTTCACAATATGCAAGCATTGGAAGGATCGAGGAAAAAGGTAACAGACTCACCCCTAGTCGGTAAGAGCCAAAAGTGAAAATGACGGCATTTGCATCCTCAACCATCTGATCTGTGTAGCCTCGTTGGCGGGTCAGCTGCTTCACCCAGCTTTTCACGATCTGTATTATAGGTTAACCTTAGCACTACAAAATTTTAATTTTGAAGAGTGCATCAAAACACCTCAAATCCACTACACAACAAAAAAAAAAGTACCATCCCCAACGCACTGTAGTACCGTTGGAGTGGAAGAAGAAAATGAACCCTGAACAAGCATTAATCTATCGAAGTTCCTAACATTGTTCTTAGATACACCCACCCCCCACCCCGTCCGACAATGTGTCACATTG
>Ga0228710_1012123_pt1 | contig 10810 bp, 2 predicted proteins | sample MedpolnodulmetaG_FD_177995 | JGI IMG/M metagenome (GOLD analysis project Ga0228710, IMG submission 177995) | Root nodule microbial communities from Medicago polymorpha collected in Santa Monica, California, United States - pink nodules | ecosystem: Host-associated > Plants > Roots > Nodule... | reverse complement strand
AATATTTGCAAAAAAAAAAAAAAAAAACTCAAATTTAACCACATAATCCAACCACCAAATTAGAAATTCCAAAAACTCAAACTTCAAATCAGACAAAAAATATCAAAAAATTCACTAAACTATCATTAACATCATCAACAACAACAACAACAATACTAAACAAAAATATCAAATTTAGAACTAAGTTATAATTCAGTTATGTATAAATTTAATTTCTCAAAATTTCAATGCAATCACAATTTCAAAAAGTATGAACACAATTCAGCATCAAGCAAGAACAAAAACAGTTACAGAGAGAGAACTGACTGAGCGAGGTCACCGAGCTGACGCAAGAACCCGACGAGTCCACTCATAGCAACAGCTTCAAGCAGAGCTTCAGAGTCATCTTTATCAGCGGCACGGTGCAGCTCTGGATCCGCCAAACCATGCGCATTCCGAATGTGGTACCTTGAGATAGGCATTGTTCGAATTCAAGCAATTGATAAACGGTGATTCTTCTACAATGCTCCAATTACAGTGAAATTGTTGTGTAGTTCGATGCTGCGTTTTTGGTTGGTTTCGCCATGGAAATGGAGGAGAGAGAAAGAAGAAAGAAGAGCCAACGACTATGAGAGAGACTAGAGAGAGAGAGAGAGAATTTTCTTTTTGTTCTTTTTTTTATTCTTTTGTTTGAATTTAGTTTGTATTTATATATACTATAGGATTTCTTTCTTCTAAAGTCTAAACCAAACGACTTATCTTAAAAATTAGTTAAAATATCTCTATACATATGCACTAATATCAACTCGATTGATGAAAATGTCGAAATTAATATTGTCATTTCGTCTAAAAAAATTAATATATTTATTTAAGATTATTTATTGTGTTTAAACCAGTTAATTGAATGTTGAAACTAGTTAATTGAATGTTGAAATAATTGAGAAAGCTCTTTTAATTTTTTGCTATTATTTTTTGGGAAATGCTAACCGGTGTCTCCGGGGCATTGGTTAAGGATACTAAAAAGGGAAATTATATAGTAATTATTGCATTGAAAACTGTGTAATTAATCCATAAATAAGTCAACAAAGTTTCCTTTTATGGTTGTAATTAATCGAAATTTTGATGGAAGGAATAACATTAAATGACCCTTATTTTTTTTTAAGAACCTAAATTAGCACACTCAAATCGGTATCGAGAAGAATCGAATCTGAAACCTTAAGAAAGAACACAATATCATTAGACCAACTCAAATGAGTTAATTTTTTTTTTTATAATTATATGCGGACAATGTAAAAATGTTGCATCCATTGATATTATATCTCATCATGAAACTTAAAGAATTATTTCATAGTACAACAATCAAATACACAATTTTTTTGGATAACATTGAGTTTTTGTAATATTGGTGACTTTAGTTTATTTATTTAATAAATGAATATTTAAAATAAATAATTTTGATGAGGGGAACCATAAAGTTTTTTTTTATTAAATGATTGTTTTACTAAATATATTTTAAATAGAGTTTTTGACTGAAATTTTAAATATATTTTTTTGAAAGGAACTTTTATAATTTAGGAATTTCGACTTCATTTAGATTTAAATTTAGATTTTATAATATACTATAAGAGGTTGATTGTTATTACCTCCAGAAATGGCGCGCATTGTGGCGCTTACAATGCGGTAGGTGGTATTGAATCATGTTACATGTGTTTGGTGATAACATAACAAGAATAACTAATAAATCACTATTTTGAGATTTTTTTATTTATAAAAAAATTCCCAAACTTAAATATTTATTATGACTTTTTAACCCTTATTTAGTGTAAGTATTTTTTTAGATTTGTGAGAAGTATACTAGAAGTAGATGCAGGGGTGGATCTAGACATTTAATTCATGTGAGACTAAAATTTCTTGATCCTATAAAACATAACAATGACTTTGTGAGCATAATAAACAAACAATTCAATGGCCAATTAAGTGTTATTCCTTCCATCAAAATTGTGAGCATAACAAACAAAAACCATGAAAATAGTTGAACGATGATGCATTCAAAAGCTCTTATTATCTATGTTCAACATATAATGATCTTTTTTTTAAAAGAACATATAATGATCTTTGTTGCTTCAATTTAAAGCCTATAATGATCTTTTGTGTTTTTATTTATTATATAAAAAAAATGAAAAGTGCATGTGGGGCTATAGCCACACATAGCCCCAACATGGATCCGCCCCTGAGTAGATGTTCTATTTGTATACATAGTACTTGTATACATAGTAAGTAACTCTTAATTCACTTGGTAAGAAGTTGTTTCACATTCTTTAGAATCAACTTTCACTCATAACAAAGTTAAACTTTGTCTGTATGTTTGTTATGATCCTCTTGACCCTTGGACCCAATTTATAGGAAAAGAGAGAAATGAGACATTCTACTTTGCTTCATTTATCTGTCATTATTTTATTGCCGATTTATGAGAGATAGACACAAGTGAAACATTAGTGAAAACTAGGGTTTACTTGTTGAAAAGGGATGTCACTACAACTTTTTATCATTTAAGCTATATTATGCGTTATAATTTGTCATGTACATGTACATTTGTAAAACATGGAAACTATTAAGTGATAGTCACAGTTGAAGACAAATTTACATTTTGAACTCTATTGTTTGATCAACTCTAAAGTTCATACAAAAATAAAACCCTGATAATTCAGAGTTCCTCCATGATATAAATAAAGTCTGTTAAAATATTATTCTAATCAGATATAAATTTGTAACAATTCATTTTAACTCGAGTTCATTAATCAAAATACTTTTGTTACAAGGTGTATAAATTAAAATTTATTCATAATTCATATTCCTTAAAAAAATTCATAATTCATATAGTATACTTAGTGTAAATTTATTAGTCGTAAAATTCAAGTAAGATTTTTTTTTTCTTCTACATAATTAGAACATTGAATACGACCCTGCTCCATCCTAGAAGTTGTACTGATATTCCCTCCTTTTCTCAAAAAAAGATTGTTCGATTCTCATTATGAACTTTGGAAAATCAATTACAGAATAAAGTAAGAAACCAAAGTGTTCAGTTTTGATAAAGATGGAGTGGACTATCGACCTGCCTTTTTGTTTCCTTTTATTTTCAACGCTCATGCTTTTTTCTCCCACGAATTATTCATCACAAAAATTAATTCTTAGTGTATATAATATACAAGTTTGAGAAAATAGAGTCTCATGGAGTAATTTTTTTTTTATTTTGAAATAGAGGATTAAAAACATTGTCCATAAATCTTTTGGATTACTCTATCAAAATTCGGCTCCTTAAGCTTAAGACAAGCTTAAATCACGGGTGTCCAATTTTTTTAATTATATAAAATCATGCGCACCAAACCTTAACAGAATCAATAAGACATGGCAATTCCTGGGACCACCCATTGTCTGGACATATTTACAACAACAAAGTAACACATACTTTAATTTATTCACACTAAGTAGAATACATAATAGAGTTCTTGCATGGAGATTATTTGGTTAAGTTGTATTTAAGTTTTGTGGAATGAAAGCTTATAATATTAATATTGGTTTAAACTTTCATATGTGGTGATCGAGCCTTTTTATTTGTATGAACATCGACTAACTTATTTTTGTTTCCTTTGGTTACGACAGAATGTTTGGTTGTAAACTTTTAAGGTCTTTCTTGGCACATCTTATGCTATTAAGTACTCTCTGTTGTTAATATAATTCATTTTTACTTGTTAAAAAAAACGCATAATACATAATATATGTTACAACTACAAAGTAACCTATCTAAAGAATATATTTAATCACAAAACAATAAGTTACATACTTTCTCAAATAAATAATGAGATGAAAAAAATGTTCTCGTGAACTTAACTCAGTTGATAAGAATAATAAATAATATATATAAGGTTCGGGGTTCAAATCCCGGACACCATTAAAAATAAAAGAAGAAACAAATAGATTCACAATACCTTATGACGTTAGAGCACATCCAATTTTGAACAAATATAACTAGTTTAACTGGGTTTCACATGCTAGATCACTTTTAAAAAATTCATTTATTTTATGTTTTAATAATGCAACTCTTAAGAACTTATAATGGATCCCACAATTTATTAAAGAACTGTACTAATTAGGACAAGTTTCTTCACTAAGCAATTGTCCTTGCAAGTTTCTGCCACATTATTAGCCTCCAATTGTAAAACTCATTAAGGATAATGGGATGTGAAGCCTGGATACGAAATACGATACGAATACGATACTACATCGATACGGGAAAATTTCAAAAATCAAGATACGATACGACATGGATACGTTAATAAAAAAAATTATATAATTAAACGTACATTATAATTATAACTATTTTTTTAATATGCAAATATATTAACAAACACAAGAAATCAGTCATAGGCTCGTAGCACATCAACATAAATATAAATAATATTGACGATTAAGAGAGTGGTGATTAGTCAATTGCATACGCAATATATACCAAAAAGAGCACATTAGTGCTATACATCAATGTTATACTATATCCAAAAGGAACATTGTTAGTGCTATACTATATTGATCCAAAAAAGAAGCACTATATCCAAAAAAGAACACATCACTACTCAAGAGTTAAGTTATTTTAAAAATATCGAATAATTATTTTTTAAAAAAATAAAATTTAATATTCGGATACTCTCTAGATACGTATCGAGCAGGTATCGGTGCAGGATACACAGAGGATATGGTACGTCATCCATTTTGAAGTATCAAGGCTTCATAGATAATGGAAAATACTTGGATGACATAGTTTTTTGGTGTCAATGGTGTCATAGGTTCATTTTAGATGAGAGAGAATAATTAAAATAATTTATTTAGATGAGAGAGAATGAGTTGTTAAGAGAGAGATAGACACAAAGATATCAATGACACCAATGACACCAAAAGTCAATGGCACCCATGTGCTACCCAAGAATAATAAGTTTCTTCACTCAGGACTACAATTTGGAAATGCTCTAATACCATTTATATATAATATGATAGCCTAGGGATTTTTTAATCACACTCAAATTTAAATGCATTTTTTAAAAATCTTTTCTAATAATTGAAAATAAATAATATAATGGTCTTCTGGCTGGTAGCAATTGTAATCTTTTAGATGTTTGTATATGCCAAAGTGGATATAATGATCATGTAAACTTTGCTTGAAAGTTTTGAGAATTTTCTATAGGAAATTGTGGTAAGCAATGATACAATTTTCTATTCTTAAAATGATCAAAGATCACCATCAACAAACAGTGTAGGCACCATATAGGCATTAGGTTTAGGCATGTTGGTTGATTACTGTGTATATACGTAGTGGTGGAATTTCATTGGTAGTGGTTTAAACAAACAATGTGCACTTTTTTCTTGTAAAGTTAAGTTTGTATTTGATTTTGGTAAGTTTGGTTGATTCCTAATATAGTTTATAGTGAATTCGGTTAGTATATTACAACTAACATATATATATATATATATTCTCTTTCCTTGGGTGTCCCACATATATCTTCAGTTGGTGACCTTCAATATGGTTATTTAATTATTTTCACCTTCTCCTAGACTGGTTTTGGCTTTTTTGGACCTACCAAATTACTTTTTTGTTTTGACAAAGCTACCAAATTGCTTAACTACTATGGTTAATTGTGACTTTGACATCTTTGCAAGTACACAAATTAATCATACAATCAAATGATTTTTAGTTTACTTAATACCTTTTGTTAGACATAAGATTTATTCATGAAATTTTGCTTGTAAATTTCTCAAGACAAAAAATAAAGGAATGTTTGTCATTTCTAATAAGTGGTTTAAGCAAGTGGTTTTATATTTGATAAACTCAAATACTTGGCGCATGAGATTATCAAATATAAAATTTTTCACAAATTTTAATCAAAACTTTATTATTTTAAAATTTGTTATTCTTCACAAAATTAACATAAACATTTGAGATTAATGTTTTTCTGTTAAAACCACTTGGTGGGACATTCCTTTGTTTCAGTTCAATCATATCTATTCGAATTAAGTGGAATTAAGTTCTTTGCGACTTGAATCAATAGCCATTGATATTGTTTGTTAGTGTTTAGGTATACTAAAATATCACACATTGCATGAAATCAAAGTTAAGTGTAGTTTATATACAATACATACGTTCATTAATCCAGCGAGACATATTTTACAAAGGATGTAACCGTGAGGGCACACATCCAAAACGAACAATACCTCAAAAGCACGGTGTTGTAAAGGTCGGAACATTGGTGCTAGAAGGAGGGACATAAACTACACGTCCTTTAATCTCTTAACCACGATTGGGGGCTACCATTCCGGTACACTAAAATAGTCCACAATACTTTGAAATGTATATCCTCACCAAGGAGACACATTTTAAAAAGTACAAAGGTCCGAAACGGTTAGTATTTCCACCAACAAACGTTGTTCAAGGTATCTTTTTCTTCACTCTTCAGTATATGTTAGCTCATTTCGACCAACAATTAATTTTAATTTAACATCGACGTTATCTTGTGGAAGTTAACAACATAAATAACGAAACAGTGTGTACCTAACATACTAGGATTATCGAAGTTGTGCGAGGGAAAAAAACAAGATAGCAAAACAGTGTTTTATCACGTGAAAAAGAGGCATTAAAACAAGTAATGCAATCTTGTTTCAGGTTGGATACATTGTTTATATGTATAGGAGGTGCTTAGCCAAAATTGTAAATGATATATGACTTGATTTCTTGAAGATCATAATTAGCCATGATTACAGCCAAAAGCATAAAAACAAAATAAGTTTGTTTAGATTATTGTTAACCATGAAAAAGAAACAATTTGGAGGTCCTGTTGTAATCTTGACAATTGTAATTTAAAAAGTATTGAAAAAAATTCAACACTACCTAGAGCGACATACATCTACGTTCTAGTTAAATATACGAGCAATGGTTCAAACATAACTTTTAACCACAGACAAATAGACATTTACCTACAGACAATGTATAATGGAAAGTAAAATAGTTGAATTTTGGACTTTTACCAACTGAAAAATGGCATTTAGTGACAAATTTTGTCCGTAGGTACAAAAAAAAATCTTTTTTTTTTTAAATTTTGAGGCTCCTTTAAGTTTGGGGCCATGTTCCAAGGGCCTTAATTTACTATCTACTATATATATATATATATATATATTAAAGTAAGGTTATTTTTATTAGGACAATTTACAAGTGGCATCATCTTATGAATTCAATTTCCCTCCTATTTTATTTTGCATATATATCTCAACAAATTAAATCTAATTTTTATTTTATTTTATTTTTGCATAAATTTTTTTTCAAATTAACTATTATTCACCAAATTTTTTTCAAATTTTCAAATATCTCATCCAATTAACTATTCAAATTTTTTGCATATATATCTCATCCAATTAACTATTCAAATTTTTTTCATATTAACTATTATTCACCAAATTACATATTATTGTTATATATATTAAAATATGAACGTCATGTCGTTATGAATAATCATGTGCTTAGCACCGGTCAATGCACTAGTTTAAAGTAAAAGCTTAGTGCTTTGTGTTAGCCGCTAGCCACATTAGTAATTTACTAACTACCGGTGGATAGCAAGCAAATGATCGATACTGGATTGATTGATTATTCTAATTGTAAACCATAGGAAGGTGATAAAAATGAGAAAATTATACCTTGTACCCTTGCAATTAACCTTTTACTTCTACGAACCACAACAAATGTCAATTTTACCCTTTTTAATTTGACTTCACCCCGTAAAGTATTTTTTTGAAGCCAAAATTGTGAACAGGAAAGTTAGATGATAGGTTGTTGGAGTTGCAGATTCTATTAAAGTACTGTTTGCCCATACTTTTTTCGGTCTAAAACCTACTTTAAAATAAAGTTCAAATAAAGCTCTTTAAGGAAAAAGTTAAAGTTGTTTGGTTTCTTTATTGTTTTTTAATTTTAAAGTTATTTTTAAGTTAAAAGTTGTTTGACAAAATATTGCACAAAACTTTGAATTTATTACTTTTTTGGTTGTGTCCGGAGTTCGAACCCCAGACCTTGTATATATTTATGCGTTATCTTTGTCAACTGAGATAAGCTCACAATGACAAAACTTTGAATTTATTATGAATTAACATACTAAATAAAAAAAATGTTTAAAATATTTTTTTTAAGGGAAAAATGTTTAAAATATAAAAGATATATTTTTACAAATACTATATTTACTCAATGACGTTTATTTTGTGTAACATAAAAACAAATTTGTATCATCATATAAAGGACTTGTTAAATATTTGAATAGGAGAAATAATTTAAGGAGGCTCAAATAATAACATAAATAATTTTTTTTGAACAGGATAATAACATAAATAATATCAAAGTAGTTTGTAAAATTAAAAACAATAATGAGAATATATCTATAAGGAGCTGAAGAATATATCAAGGGTTAAATATTTTTTTTCCTTATAAATATACCAACTTTTTGTTTTAGTCCCTCTAAAATTTTCCTTCCATTTTTAGTCCCAATAAAAATTCAATCACTACTTTTGGTCCCTGTTTTTAAGTTAATTTTTGTATTTTTCAATGAAATTGTGCAGAAATGTGTAGAATATTGTAAAAAAAATCCCAAAAAAAATTATATTTTTTTTAACAAGACATAAATTAAATATGAATTTTTAACGGTAAAAAATATAAAAATTTATATTAAATTCATGTTTTCTTAAAAAATTCTAATCTTTTTTAGGAGATTATTATAATATTATGAATTTTTCTGCAAAACTTATTCAAAAATATGAATTCTACATATGAGTTTACTTTAAAAGATGGACCAAAAGTGAAGATGGAAATTTTTTAAGGGACTAAAAGTTAAAGAAAAATTTTAGAGGGACTAAAACGAAAAGTTGGTATATTTATAGTGACCAAAAACATATTTAACACATATATCTATAATATGTATATGTGTGTGTGTATATAATGAGAATAGTTGGTTTTTTCTTTTCCAATTATACCTATAACAAATTTTGTTATAACAAATTTTGTTATAAGAATACCATATTTTTAGTGTTAGTATACAAGATAAGAATATATATTATATAATATTATATTTTTTATATTGTTGGTGTCATTGAAAAAGATATGTTTAGTTTTTTTAATAAGAAAAAGATATGCATAGTTTGTTACAATACAAATGTGTAAAATATACATATAAGTATAATTCTTTTAGGCAACTACACTTGTACTTCTAATTAAAATCAAAATTTTATAAAAATAATTATATGCATTAAGGAACACTAAAATAAATTATACGCATTAGCGTAACAAAAAATAAAAATAATTATACGCATTAAGCAACACTAAAAAAAATTATACGTATTAGCGTAACAAAAAAAATAGACAGACCGACATAAAGTATTACTTTAAACGCTAATGTGTGTGTATATATTTCCGAGGTTGAAGAAAGGGAATAAAAATATTCGGTGTCATTCAATGACAGCACGAATAAAAATATCTGCAAGGTTGTGATAATTAAAAGATATTGAAATTAATATATAAGTGATAAAAAGATAATAAAATTCCTTCAAAAATAGATAATAAAATTAAATGGACCCTCCTTAAAAAAAATAAAAATGGACCGGTTCAAAAAATAAAATAAAATAAAATGGAAGAAAAAAACATATTGAAAAAATAAAAGAAAAGGTTGTCGGCGTGAGTTGAAGAGAGGTGCTTGTGAAATAAATTGTCGATGAGTAGTTTTTTGAAGTAACATTCAACAACTTTTGGTCAAAGCTCATTCCATTCAATTTTATGCATTCTAAAAGAAGTACTTTTTTTAGAAGGTACTTTATTGATATTGTGTTTGGCTTAGCTTCTCCTTAATAATGTAGAGAAGCTGAAAAAAAAAGCCGGATCAAACGGTATTATGTGTGATCAAGCTTCACTCTCCCTCTCACCAATCCTCAATGTCATTCAGCGGCCATTTTACTCTTTTTTTCTTCTTCCTCCACACACACTCATGTATTATGAGGAATCAATTTTCATAAGTATTATACAAAATTATTATAGATCTTTTGGTCAATACGAACATGAAGACATAAAGTCTTTGTTCTATTCTTTGGCATCTCAATCACAAAGCAATTGCAAATACATCCCTCCTTTCATTGTTTAGTATCTTTATTTTTTTTTCTTTTCGGAAGATCTGCAATCCAGAAATTAATTCCCTTCATAATCTAATATTTCTCAACCATGATATTTTTCCCTTTTCAAACCTTAGGTTATAGTTATAATTCAAACTCCATGGCCCTATTGGAGAGACATTGTTCGATTTAGTCACCAAGGTATGCAAGGATCACATGTTAACTTTTGAAGGATGATTAGAAGACGGAAGTATTTGGAAACCTTTCCTCTACCTTTCCGGTTAACAATTTTGGCATTCAATTCAGAACACAAATTTGTGGGGGTGAACTCAAATTACAAAAGGGATAAAATAGACTGTTTGTGTGGTTTGTAGGGTTAAATGGCTAATTGAAGTGGTACGAGTTATAACATCCAAATGAGAAAACTGCTCTATGGCCCTTCAAGTTGTTTGATCCTAAATTTTTTTGAGGGGTCTGTGATCAATTGACGGGTTTAAAGAGCAAAATTTAAGTTCATGTTACCAAATGAAGCATCTTAGGACTTAGGTCACTATATGACCGAATGAAATATAAAACCCCGGATGCAACAATTTCTTTTTTTTTTTTTTAGCATCTGACTGAAATTTGTACAATTAAATAGTTCATTTTTTTTTTG
>Ga0228710_1012121_pt1 | contig 10813 bp, 4 predicted proteins | sample MedpolnodulmetaG_FD_177995 | JGI IMG/M metagenome (GOLD analysis project Ga0228710, IMG submission 177995) | Root nodule microbial communities from Medicago polymorpha collected in Santa Monica, California, United States - pink nodules | ecosystem: Host-associated > Plants > Roots > Nodule... | reverse complement strand
TTGTTTTCATTCATTGGCACAAGCCAGCTACACGTGAGTGATATAATATCTCACTTTAAACATGTCCTTCTAGATTAAATTCTAGAGTATGAAATAAACCAATTAATTTAAACTTGATCTAATACATCATGGTAATTTGATAATGCAGGTTTGGTGTCTTTGGCCTATTCACATGGGAAAAGTGTGAGGGCTCTTTTCTCACCATATTAAAGTTAACTGCTTTTTGTATTATGTCCGGTGTGAAAGCTCCATGAGTTAATGGCAACATGTTTCCTTTTTGCCTTCGTTTTAGTGTGTGCAACAAATGTTGATGTTTTTGTTTTTTGATTGTGTTTTAACTCTGCTAAACTTATTTTAAAATGAAATTGGTTGTGATACCTTAAATTGTGTGAATTTATATTGGTTGTGATATACTGCATGAGCTCAGCATTATAACATTCTTTGATATTATCTTGAAGATACTTGATTGGAGCCTAAACTCAAAGAAGAGTATAAATAAAGGATTAACATAGAAAAGTGATATATTTGATTGGATCTACATGATATACTTGATTACAGTGCTAATTTACATGATTGCAGATACTTGAGCTCACCTTTTGAAGTCTAAAGTGATATACTTGATTGGATTTACATGATTTCAGTAACAAAGAAAAGTATATTAACTCCATGAAGCTAATGTCCAAGATGTGTTGTTGTCAACACTAATGTCTCAATGCAATTGTGTTGTTAAATAGACCCATGCAAATTGAGATGGTCAATTAGTTGTTCATGAATTTTTTTTTTCTATATATAGGTGCTTCAACCCCGTGTCTTTTATATGCAATCTATCCGGTGCTAATTTACTGTTTTATGGTTTAAATTAATGGCCAAATCATGCATCCTTGTTATTGCTTGAATTTCGTGAGAGTCCCTATTATAATCTAACAACTTATAAGATCTGATGTTGGTTATGAAAGATGTTGAATAGGGAAGCAAACCAAGAGGCAGATTGTCTAGCAAAGGAAGGATCTTCGGTGACAGGACGACATGTAGTGTGGTTTATGAATTAAGCTTTGCTGTTGTTGATCCGTTTGCAGAAGGTTTTCCGGTTATTGCTTCATGTCACCTATTTCGGATAACCAAGAATGCTGGTAGGAGTAGGTTTGTGCGTTTTCAGTTGTTTGTACATATTGGTGTTTCGTCCTTTAGTCACGAAGAGACCTTTAGATTATTTTGTAGAGTTATTTTCTGGTTTTGTTGCAGCAACATGTTCTGCTATGCTGCTAATTTTACACTTTTGGTGGGGTTTTGGTGCAGCAGAAAGTTCTGATTTGCTGCTATTTTTGTTTGTTTAAGTCCTATGGTGTCCATGTTGCTTTTAAGGTTCATGTATTGGTGAGTTAGCAGGGACAAGGACCATTAAAACTTCATTGTATCGACAAGGACAAGGACAAAGTTTTAATGTTTCTATCCATATTTTTTCAAACAATTTCATACTCTTGATTAGATCACCTTTCAGATTTTTGTATTTTCAAATGATGAGAAGATGTTTATAATAAGATGTTGTAAATAAGTGATCACCTTTCATTTTTTAAAGCTTTGTTGTCTTTGTAAAGTTAGTTGTGATGTCTTTTATTGAGTTTTCATTGGCATCTATGCTTTTAGGGGGGAAAAATACGGATGTGCAACTACTGAAATCATAGTTTTTATTCAATGAATGACAAAACATACTTCCATCTGCTATTCAAAAAGAAAGAACATGATCACCAATGATGTATTGTGACACTAACTGTGAGGCAAACGATAGGATCTTAATAGTAGCTTAATGAAAAGGAATTGTGTATCAGTGTGAGAGTGTTAGAGAGTAATAAGGTTTGTAAATTAAAGTTGCTATACTAAGCTAAATACTTTCTTCGATTTTCATTGCTTATTCATTCCTTTCCCAAATGGGATACTTATAGTACTATGAGTACATTCATGAAAGCATAAAAAAGGAATCTAAGTCACTAAGGCAGTTACAACAAAAAGTAGTAAAACGTGAATGCATTAGAATTCTTATCCAATTATTTAGGTGCATATGTGTTTCTATATGCTATAAGTCCAATTCTAATTTCTAGGGTTGTAACAATTTTTCACATCATATTTGGAACTAACAGCTGGGTTGTTTGGTTTTTGGCACATAATTTTTGTACACAAGATCATGCTATGCAGTAAATCATAGGGAGTAGTAAGTAGTTATTTCATGGATGTGAATTTCTACACGGATAGATTTGTTCGCTTATCAAAATGCGAACACAGTTTATATGTAGCATGCGTTTGAAAATTTTGGTGCCATTTCTATGTAGATTTTTCAAAACATGATACCATATATGATTTACTTTTCCTCACCAATGTAATCATTTTTAAATAGTTCCTACAAGTAATTCATGAGACACCTCAATCTCATTGGAACCGTAATGTAGATATCATAAAAAATAAAATATCAATGGTTAAAAAATATTTTCATCTTCAACAATAAAAGACCCGTGCAGCGCACGGGTCGACGATCTAGTTGTTATTACGTTTATGCAGATGTAACCTTTTTTTTAAGAAAAGTTTTACTTCTCACCTTTTTTAAATTTAAGTCTTGCTAAGAGATTATGGTTCTATATTAGATAAACGAGTCTTTGAGGCGTAATTGGGATAAGTCTACTTTGTTAATCGTCGTGAACATAAACCTCAAATTGTAATTGAACTAGGAACTTAAGTTATCAACAACGAGATAAAGGAGATTCAAGAAATCTTAATCGTTTGTCATCATTATATTTCAACTCTATTTATTTTCTTTACTACTTTATCACTTGTGCGATTTGATACACTTCTCGAATTTGTCATCATTTAACTATCTCCGTATATCCGTATCTTCATATATCATCTAGTATATTTCTTTTCTAACATAATCATATTAGTTTGGACTTCTATGAATATACAAGTTAAAAAGAAGGAAAAGAGATCCTTCATTTTGTATGGAGTTTTATTATTATTCTTGTTGTTGAACCAAAATTGTTCAATGTGGAGGAACCGAAAGAATACATCGAGGGGAAGAATTGGAAGATTTTTTTTAATAAGTTTCAAAATTTCTCATCTTTTTACCATACTCTCAAATCAAAGATGGGAAATGTTAACCGGTACTCCAAAACACTGGTTAAAAATCACTCTTTATAAGGTTAAGAGTCCCCTTTAAAACTTGGTTATCTTTCAAAATGAAAGGGAAGGATTCATCACCAGTATACTCAACTATAGTTTTAGAAAGTAGAATTTAATATTGATTAAAATCAATTGACCATAATCTAATATTTGAAAACCACATAACTAATGCTAGTTTTGGTTCCTTAGTATTAATTGATGATGTGAAACTCTACCAAATCTAAAGATGTCCAACACTTCATCAATAAAAAACAAAAGAACCATGTAATTTGATTTGTTTATTTCAGCAGACACTTTGGATTGCCACAACTCCAAAACTGTGTGAGAAATAAAAAGAAACAAAAGGAGAATCAGTACATGGCTAAGGCTAACTCAAAATTTTCTAAGTACTTTTAGCAATTAAAAAACATAGACAATTCCTTCAAAGCCAGATAAAAAAACATCATGGACTAATTTGTAGTAACCTTAATAACATGTTTGAATCGACCGTAAGTTTGACAAAACTATAATGACACAATAATTTTGTAGAAACTCAAATTATAGTTTTTGTCAAAATCACAAAACAAAATAAAATTTTATCAAACTTACCGTCAATCTAAACATGCACTAATTCTCTAATATGTTTCCATTTCTTTTATTTTTATTTCTCATTATTGCTATCCATTTAAAACCACACTTTTTGTGTGATGATTGAGATTTGAACATTGTTATTTCCATTGGAAATGACATGTCTATGTACCTAACAACTCGATTGCCACAAGAGTGATGATATTTTGACTTAACATCTCTACTTGGTTGGTTGACTTACTTTTTGGAGATTGAGCAAATTACTTCAACATTTTCTTCTATGTAAATGTACACATAGATTTTCAGAAATCAATGATGGGTTCTCCAACATTTAGATTCCTTTCCACTGTCCAAGGTAAGTCAAAGAGTTTTGCAGTGATGAACTTGAAGATCTTGTTGACATTGATGTTGTATGTTGCACTTGAAAAGAACAAAGTGGCATTCAATGCCTTTGCATATGTTCTTGCCTGTTTTCATTGTTCAAATGTCAGCACATATAAATCAAAATCTTATCTTCATGACATCAAAATCTACTAGTAATTGCTTAACTTGTTTGTAAATAAATGATTATGGGCTGGGTAGGCTTGTCTCCCTTAGATCAATGATCATCAAACATGGACTGACTGCTTATAATGGATTATGGGGTCCATATTTATATGATTTTGATGTCAAGGAATTCACGTTGAGGCCTGACACTGCGCTGGTAGTCATTGGACCGAGATTGAACATTGATATTAATTTAAAAAATAAAACAGAAATATTTGGTTTGAAATATGAATCGTTCAATCTCGATTCGACAACTACATGTAGTGATTGTGTGGATCGCTCACTAGAGCAAATCAACATCTATGTCTATCATAGAATGTAATCCGCCAATTTGGTCAATAAATTTGACAAGTACACTAGTCTAACTAAAAAAAGTTCTTATTTAGTCCATAATTAAATTGATCATGAATTAGACAGAATTTGTATGTACTAGCATAATATTTTGACAAAAGTCACTAAAAATTTTCAACAAAATCATAAATTCTTGTGATTTTGTCAAATTATCTAAAATTTCAAACATGCACATGCACTAAAAGGACCAAATTAGTGGTATATGCATGGGATCCACAAGTGGCACCACTATGCTATATGCAGGTGATTGATTCTAATTGGAACACTATATGCGATTAAAAGTATCTTCAATATGACTACCCTACAAAGAAATTAGTGTCAATATGGTAACGTGTAAGAAAAGTAGGGGTCTCTTTGTGTGTTGTCTGCTAAGAATCCTACCAATCCCTTTCATCTGAATTGACATTGCAACTGAAAACAATTTTTTTTTATATATTTTGATGTTTAATAATCATAATCATAGGAATGACTAAACAATAAAGGAAGATACATTTTGAAGCATATACTAAAAAGTTAAATTGGTGCTTATTCCACTTTTCTCAATAAAGGATATAAACCAAATTGATTAGTCTTATAAGTAGATTTTGTAGGCTTCTAATGGAATTGAACTCCTTTTGGAACAAAACGTGGTTACTAGTAATTCAAATCAAAATCAATTCTTTATCTTAAAATATGGATTATACATACAATCTTACAAAACTGGTTTGTAAGATGAAAATTACACCCACTTATAAATTCATATTCATGTCTTATCTCATTTAATGAATTGATGTTGGGTGATATATTCTTACGTCTTTATGCAAAATTGAACGTGATTCCCACCGCCAAAGGCAAAGCAAAGACAGGCTCAAAAAGTCACTAGTGACGAATTTTCAATCTTCTAAAAATTAAGATGAAAGAGCTCTAAATTCACCGTATTCACAGTGTTACTCACCGCTCAACCAAACATACACTAAATTGAAAGTTAGAGCGATTACCTCACTAGCGATGGTCCATTGCATATCAATAGGGAGCTGAATGAAATCATCAAACTTGGTTCCTATCAACACCGGAATTGCCGTCTACAACAATCAAGCACACATCACTATTGATTAAAATTCAATGCCAATCAATTTTTCAGCAGAAATTTTGTGCCAAAATTATATATTTTACCTGATTCCATTTCCTTGCTTCTTTGTACCATCCCAGAACACTGAAATAAAACCAAAAAATACGAATGATTCATCTTAGCAATTAACTTTAAAAAACACCTTCACCAAATATAATTGAAATGAAAATTGACATCAGAAAATTAAAAATTCACAGTCCCTAGAGTTGATTATATCCCACAATTACCTGGCGTCTGGTGGATCAAAATCGAACAGTTCAAATTTCAATACAAATTTTTTTTTTAACTACATTAATCCGATCTCGGTCCAATATCCAATTACCATCAATGTGCCGGCTACACACATTCCGAATTCAAGAATTACCTGTTTAATGTGCATCGACTTGTAAGATCAAACATGATCAAAATTGCCACTGAGTCCTTACATGCCATTGGAAGCTGGTTTTCTGATTTTCCATCCCCTTCATATATAATATTAAACATTGATCAAATTATATTGATAAAATTATAATTGATCCTAGAATCATCAAATTAAAATTTATATACCTTGTACTTCCCAGATACGATAGGATATACGTGCTCCACTCACAACCAATGTTTTGTCCATTTGATTTGGTCCTTTCCTCTGTTCCCCTCCTTGCTCTCTTTCATTCCCAACATATTTCACCTACAACACATTTTTTCAACAAAAAATGAATAAATTAAAACAAAAAAAAAATTATGATTCAACCCATTTAAATATCAAATTCAACAACAAAAAAAATGGTGCTCAAATTCATAAATTGAAAAGAATAATATTGCTTTGTGATTATGAACACCAAAAAAAAATCATAAACTTACCAAAAAGCTGGTTTTTCCAATTTGGCAATCACCCAACAAACTAATTTTGAGTGAAACCAAATCAGTGTCCAATTCATTTGTGTGAAAAACAGGTGGTTGCAGAGCAGTTTCGACGGTGGAATCCAACAACGAAGCTCGTGGAGATGGCAATGCTGAATGCGGAGTTAACATGCTGTATGTAGCATTAGCACCGGGCTGCTTGCCAGAGCAGACAAGCAGTCGGTGTAGAGCTCGAAGAATACATCTCCGGAGCAACGATACGCGGCTGTGAAGCCTCCTTCGCAGCGCGAAGGAGTGACCATTTTTTAGACAAAAGTCTGACATATTTTTTGTGTTTTTTGTTTTTGTTTTATTTTCTCGAAAGATTTTCGAGAAAATAAGAAAAGTGAAAGTGTGTGTATGTCTCTGAGCGAAATGGAATGAAGCAGAATAGAATGAAACAAAAATGGAATGGGTTGGATGGCTTCAAGTGCAACAAGTGAATCTCTCAGCCATGAAAATGAAAAAGGAGCTGGTGTAGTTTTCATTCATAGTATTGAAACTGTAAGGGTAATTTGGGGATATGAATGTTTTATCTCTCTAGTCCTTATCTTTCTGCTTTTACGCTTCGGTTACAAACTCACAACGACTTTTTTGCTAAGTGAGTGAGATCACTACTTTAACGCTACGGTTGACCGTTAAATTGTGGACACTCTCCATTTTCTTTATCATTTTTACTTTTTCTTTTTTCAAAATTCTTTTTTACTTTTATTTTTATTTATGGTTACGGTTTCTTTTTAGTTTATTTCAATTTGTTAATAAAAATAAGTTTTTTAAGGAATTAATAAAAAGAAGTTAGATATTTAGCTCATTGAATAATATAGGTAGGAATCGGAGTTCGAACACCGCATTTATTCATGGTTAACTTCTAGACGGTTCCTCTCAAAAAAAAAACTTCTAGACGATTGATTATTTCACACAAGAAAAAAATAAAATAATAAGTGGTTGATGCAAAATACGTTTGATTGTTTTTAACCCAGATGAAACCAGATATTAAAAATTTTAAATTTTATTTTTAAGATATTAATTGTCAATGTATTGTAGCCCAAAAAATCTTCTATATATGAAGATTCATCACTGTTAAATGGTTTGAAAAGTTCGTAAATTTTTTTACTGTTAATGTAGTTTGTTTTTATAGATATCCATATAAAATTAAATTTATTTTACACTATGAGTTTATGTGATGAAAACATGAATTTATTTTATACGACAATAAACTCATTTAGGTTGGTATGGTGATATTGAATTGGAACTTGAAAGCATGTTCCTTTTCAAGATCTCAGGTTCGATTCTCCCTGTGTCAATTTAGGTAGGCTAATTTAACTTCTTCAAAACTCTCATACTCTTAACTCAAACCAATTGAACTATTCAAACCTCCAATCATTTTTATAAAAGTGATTGTCATTTTTATTTTTATATAGTATTGATTTTTTTCTTTTTGATTTTTCTTATGTTCATCATTTTTAGATTTATTTTATAATATATCAACAATCAAAACTATTAACAATAATTAGTATTAATACTCTATTAATAGAGAAATATAGTTTTATAAACTTTTTTTTTTAAAAAGCTAATTTGCCCACCTAAATTAGCACCGAAGATAATCAAATCTGAGACACCCGAAACGAGGAAGATCACACTCACAGATCCCAAACCAATATCACTAGACAAACTCAAATGGGTTTTTAATTTTACAAATTATTATACCTTTCTTAGTTTTTATGCAGAACCTTAAAAAGAATGATTTAAATGGGAGAGTATGAAGAATGATATTTTTGTTTTGCCTCGTGTTTTTAGTTGTTAGTGACTAAGATAGTGACATCTCGATTACCATTACCAGGTGGCAGATTTCCATACACATCTCATGCAACTAGCAACCATTTTTGTCTTAAAATTCTTAAAAAATGTCAAAAGAGAAGCGATATTATTACTAGGACCAACCGGCCTAAACTCATTGTATTCTTCCTTAGTTGACTAAATCTAAATGTAATGTTTAACGTGTAGTTCTAAAATCTAAATGAAAAATGATTTTTCAACAATAAAACTTGATGTTCCTCCTAAAAAATTATTCTTATTTTGTTTTTTGGTCCTAATGGTTACCTTATGTTTATATTAATATTAAATTTATGATCGTTTTATGTTCAAGATATATAAGTCATGCCAAGCTATTATATCCAACTTATCGATGTTCATATTATTATTAAGCTTAAAAAATGTCAAGGGCATGTCCATTTGGGAGCAAAAACAAAACGCAAAATTTTGGAAGGATGAAAACAAAATGGTTTATCTTTTGATTAAAATAAAAATGTTCGGGAATTGAACAACTTATATATTAGTTCTTTGAAAAGTTATAAAATGGAGCTAGAAGAAGACGAACCTTCAAGGCCAAACCTATAGCTCTTAAATTCAAAGGTAAGATGGTAAAAGCTCTTCAAGATGAGAAGTCTAAAGATGAAGGCACAAAAGATACTCTCCAAAAGGAACTTATATTCCTCAAGACGATCAAATCTTGTTGTTTTTGGATTTCCAAACTGTTGTATTTGGATTTCCAAATTCTATTATCTATCGAAGTTGTTACTAGGTTGAGTCACGACCAGGTCGCTCTTTTTAAGACGTTTCGTGGCACTACCCAAAATTGTGCAAGGCAGACTATCAACCACGCCGCCTCCAAGATAAAACAAGTCCAGCTACAACTGTTCGATTAACTACTCACTGTAGAAAACCGTTCGAGATTTACACCCTCAAATATGGTACTAAGACCACTCTTTAATACTGAAACCACTTTAATATGGTATTGTTACCACTCTGTTATGGTGCTGAGACCACTCAAATATGGTGCTTCCACCATTCTAACTTTAATTTCTCCAAATTATCAATATGGCTCTATGACCAATCAAATATGGTAATACCACCTTTTTCACTTTTTAATTTCTCCTCAATTAGAAAAATATTGAAAGAATGTTTATATATCTTTAAGATCATTCTTAATTCAGACGGGACATTATTATTTCAAAAAGGGACTATGATCTTAATAGTACTCTTTATTTCGAAGGGACTTATATTATCAAAGAGACTATGTTTTTAAGACCATTTTTAATTCCGAAGGGACATTAAACCGAAAAGGGACTATGATCTTAAGAACACTCTTAATTTCGAAGGGACAAAAAAAAAGGAGATGAAGAAAAGAAAGACTCGTCAACACAAGTCAAGAAAGGGAGATGAGAAAAAGAGTTCCCGACAACTCAATGAAACTCTTTGGTGTGTTTTTTGAACTGAGTGGAGTCCTCTATTTATATAGAGATTCTGTAACTGTTTTAACAAAAATTGCGACAACATTTACTCTAATGGATAAGATTAAAATGAAGTTTATCCATTAATCAGTTCAACAACACTTGTGGATAGGATCAAAAGAAACAAATCCACAAAAGTGGAGGAAACAAACTATTGGATTTGAATGAAGGACATATAAGAAATTCAATTAAATTCTTATTCTTATCACAACCACCATAAGCTAAATTTATGGGAAGTGGTATTCTCGAATAAAAATAATAATTACTATTATTTTTATCATTATCAAGTATTTAAAATTAAATACCACAGTTTAAACACTACTAATGTGTGAGTTCTATTTTATGTGGGACCTCCACACTCTATTTTTTCAATTCATACAACATTAGATCAAAGTATAATTACTTGGTGTTTAATCTTTCAATTTATTTTCCAACATCACACTAATGTTCCAACAATCCCCCACTTGAATTTAAAAAAATGGTTTCAATAATAATGTCAAAACGTTTCTATAAGGTTGCCAATAAACAATGGTGTCGCCTACAACTTGAACCTTTGCATAGAGGATAATATTCGGATTTACAAGAGTTGCTTACAACATTGAACACTATCTCAGACATCGAACCCGCACACAAACCTTTTCTTAAGGTGTATTCTAAAAGCCCGTGCGTATATGGCCTTGCACGTCTATCCCAGTTTTAACGAACGCTCTAGGTATTCTGCCCTGAATACCATAGGAACCGACCTCATTTCCACATTCGTATAGGTGAGTCTATCAAGAGTACTCCTGTAGCTATGTACTCCACTCAACATAGAGTATAGATCTCATTAAGAGTTTCTATTATCTCATCCTTCTATCACTGCAGGAATCATGCTTTCTTACTTTTGTCATAGCATGTTCTATCACTT
>Ga0228710_1012120_pt1 | contig 10814 bp, 5 predicted proteins | sample MedpolnodulmetaG_FD_177995 | JGI IMG/M metagenome (GOLD analysis project Ga0228710, IMG submission 177995) | Root nodule microbial communities from Medicago polymorpha collected in Santa Monica, California, United States - pink nodules | ecosystem: Host-associated > Plants > Roots > Nodule... | reverse complement strand
TCGACTATTGGACCGTTTAATAGTGCGAGACATCGACAATTAAACGATCCAATAGAGATCACGATATCATTTGGACACGAATGATGTTGTTGAGCAATATGTGATAATATCAATTGATAGTTAGAATTCGCAACCCAAATCCGAGAATACGTACGAGTAGGTTGATGAAGTTTAATCCCAACATATTTACTTCTCGGTTAACTCTCGTCCTGTTTATAAATTCTTAGTTGATAGTTTATGAAACAAAATACCCGACAACCCTAACTCAGAACGATATTGATTGTTGAACGGCTTAGAATATCGCACCAATCCCTGTGGAGACGATAACATAAAAACTAACTTTTGTATCTACAACATTTATGCGGGCTAGAGACATTATATATTCTGAAAATCCTAAGTTCCTATTTGTTTGAATCATGAGTCAGTGTTTCGAACGGAGGATGTAAATAGCATGGCCTAAAGATGCGTTTTAGGTCTTCCTTTCGTGTTGAGCATGTATTCGGTGTAAGGCCGTCGAGAAAATCCTTCTAGACGGTCCATAATAGTTTTCATAAAAGAATTCAAACTCACTGCCCCACTTTTATGATTATATATTGACAGAAGAAATAGTATTTCATTTCATTATCAGTAAAAGTGTTAATACGAGCCGTAAATGTAATAGATTGAAAATGTTGAGAAAAAGAATTTTATGTTGCCACCCTAAACAATAATTTTTTAGCCAATCCAAACGAGCCCCAAGACTCATTCTAGCAAATCACTGCTTTTATGATGTATTGTTAGTTTAGGGTCTTATGTAAGAGTAAGACTACCAGAGATCTTTTCTTTTTCCATTTTGAAGCCAATCTTCTAATCTCAAGCTCTCGTTATTATTAGTTTTTGAACACTCCAGTACTCCAATTTAGATTCACTTATGTGAGAAATAGATATAAGTAAGAGATTACCCACTAATATTTCATATTCATCTATTTCTCATAAGTAGAGCGCACCATTTTTATGAAAAATAAGGAGGATCTTAAACTCTCTTTTTTTGTTTGTATTATTCATTCGAGACGTGTATTTTATTCTTAGTTGGAAAAGACTTGAATAGGTCCACAAGTTCGAATTTAACAAAAACGTCAAAATTGTTAGGCCAAACATTATAATTGAGGCTTAAACCTTGGTTCCTCTACTTATGTATGTGAATTTCTAATGATTGTTGACATTTTGTGTACCTTCAAAAAAGAAGCCCAAATAGATTGTGAAGAATGAATATGTACACCTTTAAAAAAAATAAACTAAGGGGAAACAATCATTTTGGTCTCTGACTGTACATTTCTATGTCAAAATAGTCCAAATAGTCCCTGACTCGGGAAACAAATATAAAACATAGTCCTTAAACGTGCATCTCTATTAGTCAATTTAAAGTTTAGTCCTGAACGTTATTAAAAGTTGACCTGACAATTGTTTTGGCTCACAAAGATGTATGACGTGGCTTTAGGAACTAAAGTGACAAATACCAAACCTTAAATATCACTTCAAATCCCTAAATTCTAATCGTTTAGTTTGTTTCGGTTCAACAATTTTTTTTCTCACCCTATAAATATAGTTAATTACTCTGAATTCACAGTTAAATTTAGGTATGGTGATGGGGCAGGGTGGAGACGGATTTTGTCTTCTCCATCCCCATCCCCCTACGCCCATATACTTACCCGTTACTCTACCCATACTCAACGGGGATGAGAAATTGAATCACATCCCCGTCTCCAATGGGTTCGAGTATTCCCGCACCATCCCCGTCCCTGCACTGAATCAATTTGTTTTAATAAAAAAAGAGTTTTTTTAAGCTTCAATGATAATGTTGTTATGCATTATCCAACAATTTGCACTCATTTTAACATTTTCTTATCGAATAATTCAGTTGCTCCTTTAACTATCAATGAAAGTTCTTATATCATAACAATTATCAAACCAAATAACATGGCATATCATTATCAACCCCCTCAACAAAAACAAAAACACGACCTTTCTACATTCGGGTAGGGTTTGAGTATGGGTTCGAGGTGGGTACATATTTCCTTAATACCCGTCCCATACCTGTATTTTAAAATTGGGAAAAACCCAAACCTAGTCAAATCTTGAAAAACCCGTCAAATCTGGGTTGGTTTGGGCGGGTACCCATGAGCATGGGTTTTGTTGCCCTGCCTAGTTAAATTAGACAATGTTGATGCAAGAAAACAATTTTACAAATTAAAACATGAAAAATTAGATAAATAGTTTTATTTTAGGTAGTACTCTACCTTGTTGAGTGTTTTTCTGGTTACACCACCTTGTTGTGGTTGACACAAAAATGATGAAAAATCACACTAAAATTTGGATTAAAAATACCAAAATATTCAGATTGTTTTTTTTTTGTACCGAGGTTCGAGTCCCAGATTTTGCATATATTATGCATTGTTCATACCAATTAAGCTAAACTCACGATGACATATTCAAATTGTTTTAATATAAGAGAAAGTTAGACATGGCAACGGGGCGGATCAGGGGCGGGTTTAAGCGTCCCTGCCCCCGCCCCCAAATCTTATAGGGGTAATAATTGAACACCCAACCCCTCCCCCAATAGGGACGGGTCTCTCGGCCCCACCCCCACCCTCGCCCGCGAAAACTTTAATTTTTTATAAAATATTTAAAAAATCCATATTTTTTCATTTTTTTATAGCAACAAAAAACAAAAAGGCTTAATAACAGTTTTAGCCCCCTAACTTTTTCAAAGTTGCGATTTTGGCCCCTTAAGAATTTTTTTTTACAAAACCGCCCCTTAAGTTTTGCACCTGTGGCAGTTTTGGCCCACAAGGCCAATTTTGACTCGGTCTACGCTGACGCGGCACCCTAAGTGAGGTGCCACGTGTTATTTTTATTTGCCTTGGGGGCCGAAACTGCTACAGTTGCAAAACTTAGGGGCAGTTTTGTAGTTTTTTCTTAGGGGGCCAAAATCGCAACTTCGAGAAAGTTAGGGGGCGAAAACTGCTATTAAGCCAAACAAAAATTATATTAATAATTAAATATCTAATAAACTTTTTTCAAAAGAGCAAAATAATTATAATAAATATGTTTCTAAAGAGTAATAAAATATTAAAATAGGTTGGTGCTTATGGAAATAAGATTATAAAATTTAATAAAGTAAATTTCAAAAAGCGAGTGCATGCGGGTGTAAGCATCCCCCACCCCGGTACTAAAAATTCAGATTTCCCCCACACCCGCATCCAATTAAATCGGCTTTTCTCCGTAAAATTCGGGGCGGGGGTTTTGTTACCATGTCCAGAGAAAGTCTTTCATTATTATTGTATTTTTTTACGAAAAAATTAATATATTAGCCCTCTAAAAAAATCATATTATATTCCACTTATTTTACATAATATTCCGGCGTAAGAGAGTTTTGTTGGAACGGAAGAGAAATAGATAGGAGGAGCAATGTAATTGGCGGCGGTAAATCATTGTGTTCCACCGGAGATGAAGGTTTGGTCTCTCTTACTCTACTTGTTCTGAATTTCCTCTTTCTTTCCTTCATTTTATTATGTTTTTGGTTCTCCTGTATTTCAGAAATGACGGGTGATAGACCCTCTATTATTAATTAGGGAAGGGATGTAAAACGGGAAGCAGTTTGGTTCTCAGAATTGGGTTTATCTTTCTTTCTTTTCCATTCCATTTCTGTTATCCATCTTGTTGTTGTGAGCTTATACTCTATTCGAGAGATTATGCTTAGGATCAGGAATCATAAAATCCTACAAAATAGTGCACGATCAATGGCACGACAGCAACATCACAGAGCAGTGTTTCTGGTGACCGACAATCAATGGTGCTATAGCGTCACTACAGCTTCTATTTGACAACATTTTGAGAAGTGAATAAAATAAATTATAACTATTTTATTCATTTTTTATCCATAATGCTAATTTGACATGAATAGAGTGATAGGTAGGAGGTAGAGAGAGAATAGGTAATTAGTAATTTGATAATTATAAATTAATTAACGATTCTATCTCATTCCCCCGAGTTGGGGTAAGAAAAAAATTGGTAAGTAATTAAAATGAGATGAAATAGATTTCATCTGTTCCATTTTATTCTATTTATTTTTTAATATTGCAACCATTGGAACTCCATCTTACTCTGCCAGCCCAAACTTTACTACAGAGACACAGGCGTGCAGCAGCGGTTCGAAGTAGGGAAAAAGATGCTAGTGCATACGTTTTATTGAGAAAGGACATTTTCAGTTTTAGGATTTGGGTTTCGCACCTGGTAAGCGCTTCTCTGTAGCAAAACTTACTGCTAGCCTATCGCTTAGAGCCAAGTTTCGACTGCCTTCACCCGAGATACAAGGTAATACGATACTTAATCTAGAAAATCTGTCTAGTTAAAATCACTGGTAAAATAATTTTGTTTAACCCATTTTCAAAATTGCTTTCAGTTCAAATATTTAATTTTGTTGTTGAAAGCTGAAAATAAGAATAAGTGTTTGTATAGTGTTTTCATGGGTCTTTGACAGTAGTATCATGGTTGTAGGGCTGGATATAGGCACTGTAAATGCGATTCTTATTTTACTTGTCCTTTCATTCATCTCGTTCCCTCATTGAAGAAATTTGTGCATTGGAGGCTGCAATTTGCAAAGATGAAAAGAAAAATGATATTTAAAGAGATAAAAGACTTGAGAATTGTTAATGTTGCTCGTTATTTTAACTTGTTCTCTGTCTTTTTTTCATCCCCACTTAGTGGGATAAGGCTTGGTTGTTGTTGTTGTGGTTGTTGTCTGTCTTTTTTTCATCATGAGTTTTGTTAATGATTTCAATGCTTTTCTGTGTTTGTAGGTGGTCCAAGTGCTGCATGTGCTGTTTGTGTGGCGTTCTATATCGTGATAGAGAAGTTCTTGGAGTGCCATGAACAGTGAGTTGACTTAAGTAAAAGACAACAGACAGTATTCATGGATCAGGAAGACCAACTCTCATTCAAGGAAGCGGATCATTGACAACAGCAGGCCAGGAAGGAATAAACTAGCTGATTAGAGTCATATGCTAGCATCCAGATCATCATTCTGCTCAACATACCTAGACTTCCGGCTCAGTGCAGCCAGCTATAATGCGCCTGATGCTCAGAGATGCCATACTCCGGCTCCGCAACAATGGCTTCAGCCTGTTGATGAGGAGGTGTTACATAGTATCATAATGGAAACCAGGGCTCTGTTTGAGATTAATTTTGCATTCTTTTATCATAGTCGGAGATCTTGATGGAAATATTTTTCGCATATGATAGGGCCATGATATGGAACACGCAAATTGCAGTAAAATTGGCAACGACGACGCTCCCATTAAAATTTGAATATTTTTTTTCAATGATTTTTCAATGTGCTGTTTTCGCATAAATCATTGAAAACCTTAGGGGAGGTGGCTGATGCGAAAACAGCACATTAGTTTATCTGAACCTTGCAGTAAAATATTTTTTGCATTCTACTTTTTTTTATCTGTTTGAGACTTTTTTTTATCATTGTTATGTCATTCATCGAAAGATGTGGCTGATGTATTGTATTATTGTAACAAACGAAGCGGTGGAAGGAACTGAGTGTGTGAAACAAAAATGATAGTGAATTACAGCCATTGACTGACACACGATTGGAACATTGTTAACAACATTATTAATTACAAAATCCATTATTTAGAATTTTTCCATAATCAGTACACGTTTACAATTTCATTGAGGACAGGAACACATAATTTATATATATTCATAATTTTGATAAACAAATTATTGAAATTATCTTGGTGTTCATAAATCATTGAAAACAACGATACTCCCATTAAAATTGGCTTGGGGTTCAGATAAAAAAGTATTCAAATTGGCCTGAGGTTCATAAATCCTGAATGAAGATGAAGGGGAAAGATTGTTGGTTTGCAGTTTGCACTGTCAAAAGTAACAGGCGTTTGTGTCCAAGGGGGAAAGTGTCTCTATCATGAAATAATTAAGGGAGGTTAATGTTTTTTCCAAACTAGAGGGGATGTGAATGTTTTTTAATCAAACTTTAGGGGAGGTGAGTGCAATTTGCTCTAATTTATTTGTATACAATGTCATTCGCGGATGCATTCTCCAAACTGGGGAAAGGAAAGCTATGATGTAATGCATGATTTAGTATTAGTTATTTTAGTAATTCCTTCACTTGATAATAGAGAAGAGGGAAGATTAACTGTTTCACTTGATTGACATGTAGAAAATGGTACAAATATACAAGATCCTAATCACAATATCAATCAATTGAAAGACATGTTGGAACATACGTAAGAAATGATAGAGCAAGCCTGTTTATTGTTTCTCCATACAGCGATACTGATAGTATGATTTTTTCCTGTGACAGTTGCCTTACCCCTTCTCTCTGGCTTAGTTTGGAGTTAGAGGGAAAAATAAGGGAGAGCGTTTTTGGAGAGGATGGGGGATGAAAATACTTATTTTCATTGTTTTGATAGTATTATTACGTGACTAGAAAATGATTGGGAATGTTTTATTCTAATCCTCCAATACCCTCAAAAATCATTTCACATTAAATTGCCATGCAAAGTGGGGGGAAACTCTTCCTTTTCCTTCTCTAAGTTTCATTCTTCTTTAAACCTCCAAACAAAGCTTTAGTAGGTTATGTAATTGTATACTATGCTAATGATTTGTTATTCTTCAGAGGTAAGGTGAAGGTGAGTGATAAGAAATAAAAACCATTTTGAATGAGAACATGTTGCTGGTCCAATTTTTCTATTTCCTGTGTTTTTTTCTCTCTCTCTCTCTCTCTTGTATTTTTCAGTAAGCTATCCAAAGGACATTCACACCTAATTCACATGTAATTTGTACCAGTCACCTTGGACTTTAATTAGGATGCTAGATTAGGCCATCAACCTTGTGCTGTTGTGTGCATGATGGTGTCATAAATAGATTGACAGGTTGTGGACTGATTAGTGATCCTTTTAAGTCATCAAAGATGAATTTTTCCCATTTCATTCGCATGCCATAATGCAACATGGACATCAATCCCGCCAAGTAAGTTGGAATTCTCTCCATTTCCAAAAACAAATAGCGGCGTCTATTACTATAGTTTTGAAGATATCAACGCATATTTTTTTTTAGAATTAGTGACATTAATTAGACTTCATTACAGGAAAACTATAGTAATTATAATGTCTATTTATTTTAAGGAATGAAGTGTATCTCTGTTGGTGCTTGAGTCTTCTAACTCAAGTTTTGGTAATAGGGGTACAATATTCAGGGTGGGGCGCTGGTATTGACACTTAAGTTTTTGTTGTTACACCTACTTCCTTTAAAATATCATTTGAAGTGTGTTTTTATTATCATTTTGTCGTTTGTTAAATTAACATTTGGACAACTTTTACTATTTCGGAAATAAACTTTCAAAAAATAAGTTGTATTTAGGGATGCAAATGAATATCCATGGATACAGATAATATGATATCTGTGTTTGCTCCGTTGAATAAATATGAAATCCGTGTCCTTTCCATATCTGTGTGGATATCTGTTATACGGGTAATCTAAGAATTTTTAGGTATCCATGTGTATATACATATATCTACGGATAACATTTAAAATTAAACAACAAAGTTTATCACATTCATTTTCTTCTTTTTACAAAACCATAATAACATTCATACATTAGAATAAAAATATACATATATAGTAATATCCATCCATTTCTTTTCTAACAAATAAAGTTAATCACATTTATCAAAAACTAAGTTCTTTGATTCAACACAAACATAAATAAAGTTCATCACATTTAACAAAAACAAAGTTCCTTTCTTAAAAAAAAACATAAATAAAGTTCATCATATTTAACAAAAATAAAGCTTCTTGATTCAACGAATTCTCAGTTATAACTTAATTATATAATTTACTTAATTTAATAGCGGGTATGGATATCCGCGGATGTGGATACCATCAAATGCACATATGCATTCATTAAATAGCGGATAATTGAAATATCCACTTATTTTATCGATGAATATCCACTAATGTATCCGCTTCGTGCCTGTTACGAATTTTACGCGGATGTGAATTTTTTTGTCATCCCATCCCTAGGTGTAGTATCGAAAACAAAAGTATCAATACTAAGCCGATTAAAAGTAGAGTTAAAATATATGTTTCATTATTCACCAATAAATATAGGCTAATTATATGATTCATAAGTGAGACATCATCTTTAAAAAAATGAGACATGTCTTGCATCATCTAAAAATCAAATGGTATATATACATTTTTTTTTTGAATAAAAATGGTATATATACAATTTAACTATACACATTAGGCAAAGCCATTATTATAAAGTAAATGTTTTTTTTACATATTTTTTCTGTTTTGAACTGGGCCTTGGATTGGGCCCAAGTCACGAAGGATCCATGATCCAACTAAGCAAGCAACGTTGTGTTGTTCGTCGTTGAACTAGACAAATCTATGTGATCAAATCACAACCCTTTAGAATATCCGACGACGATTCGTTTCATACGTCGAAAATGTTGCAACAGATTAACTATCTCGAAACCAAAAGTTTTTTACATGTCATCTATAAAAGGCCTCCCACCCATGCTAAAATGTACATTCTCGATTTATTTTAAACAATTGGCTTCTAAAAACTCTCACTAACTTGAGTGTTAAGAGTCATTGCAAATACACCGACCCCCACATAGTGGAACAACATTGTCTTCCACCGCACATGATCAACTCTGGCCGTCGTCTTTAGGTCCACTCCGAAGTACTTTCCATCTCTTATTTCCTAATCAAGTCTAATTATAACTTCTGAGAAAAGAAATAGAACGTCATTTTGATGTTGATGTGTTGATATTTATCATCGATGAACACTAATCAGCTCTCTTTGGCAAAACAATGAAATCACATTCCGGCTTCCATGTTGAGGTGATGGTGATGCCAAGTCTCAAAGTGACAGACAATTTCATGGGAGAGGACGGAATGATACGGTGAACTTATGTGGTCCTAACAGACAACGCAGGTTGGAATAAAGATTGAGACACCACGTGTTACTTTGTGTATCACAAAGTTAAGCATTTTGTATTAAAGTAAGCAGCAACATTGCGATAGGAACGGGATGCCATACCCCATAGGAATCACGTGTTACTACCACTCAATCATCTCCCATAACCCTTTTAGCTAACTTGCAATTCCTTTGTACCCCACTAAAGATCATCAATTTGCATGAAATGGGTCCAACCTTTCCTTGCTTTGCTCATCATGTTTTTGCTATTGGGATATGCTTTCAAAGAGCATTATCTTGTCTCGTAGAATTCATTTTTTTTTAAATGGTTGTAAAGCATGGTGGAAATTATAGGTTTAGTTGTACAAGGTGGTAAGGGTATATTGGTATGTCTTGATTTTGTTAGAAGTAATAATACATAGATAATTAGAGAATAAAAGAAAATGTGAAAGGGAGAACAATGAGGAAGGATTCTCTTAGGGTTCAATAAGATTGCAATTGACTAAAATAATAATGAGAACAAAATAACAGAGTAAATGTATACTACTATATGGAATCAAATATAAACAGAAAAATAGCAATATTTGGTTGGTCGACCAAAGTATTTGCACAATGTAACTAACTAACTTCACCTTATTCGTGTAAGTGCAATTTTCTCTTTGAAGGAATGTAAGTGCAATTATTTTCAAACTGTCGTACAAAATTAAATGAGAAAATGTTAGTTTAGAAAACATATTTTAAACAAATTTTTTAATATGTTTCTAAACAATATTAGTTTAGAAATATGCGTGGATTCTAGGGTGAGGGTCCAATTAGGTCCCTCACCGGTGAACCACGAGAAAAACACCAATAGATTAAATAGGTGGTTCAGATTTATTTAAATTAAAAGATGGAATATGTAGAACTGCTCACATTCAATCATATCCTGCAATGGTTTTACCCTATGTTACAATTCGTGTAGAAATTCTTCCCATAATCAGATAACAACTCTTCCCCTCAAACCATCAAATTTGTAAATCAAATTACATGAACCCTAAAATTAAAATAAATTTTTTTTTTCTTCTTCAAACACCAATTCCACTTAACAATGTGGTAGTTTATGGTTTAGAAATTGTTAGATTTCTTAGTTGTTTGAAAGTTGCACTGTATGTGTTTGATAAAATGTCTCAATGATATTTTTTTTATTTTTTTGGATTGTTAATTATGAAATTAGTTAGAAATATATTTGTTAATGTTGATTATAGTTAGTTTCAGGACAATGTGGTAGTTTACAGATTGAATTGTAGTTTACGGATTGAATTGTTTTTGTTGATTATAAGCTTCTTTTTTTTTCATTTGTTGGAAATGTTGTGCATATATGTCTCGGAGAAATATGTCTCAGAGATCGCCTGAGCCACCTAAGGATTGGTGTTGTAGCAACAAAAGTAAGTATTTATGTTATCGTTTCCATAGGGACTGGTGCGATATTCTAAACTGTTCAACAATCAATATCGTTCTGAGCTAGGGTTGTCGGGTATTTTGTTTCATAAACTATCAACTAAGAATTTATAAACGGAACGAGAGTTAACAGAGAAGTAAATATGCTGGGATTAAACTTCATCAACCTACTCGTACGTATTCTCGGATTTGGGTTGCGGATTCAAACTATCAATTGATATTATCACATATTGCTCAACAACATCATTTGTGTCCAAATGATATCGTGATCTCTATTGGATCGTTTAATTGTCGATGTCTCGCACTATTAAACGGTCCAATAGTCGATTGTATCATTGTATCGTCGATGTCTCGCACTATACAATGATACCAAAGC
>Ga0228710_1012119_pt1 | contig 10814 bp, 8 predicted proteins | sample MedpolnodulmetaG_FD_177995 | JGI IMG/M metagenome (GOLD analysis project Ga0228710, IMG submission 177995) | Root nodule microbial communities from Medicago polymorpha collected in Santa Monica, California, United States - pink nodules | ecosystem: Host-associated > Plants > Roots > Nodule... | reverse complement strand
ATATAATTATTTGCAATTGAAGTAAAATAGCTCAAAAAGGAAATAATATTTAAATAAAACTAAATCAAATCTAAATATAATAAACTCAAATAACATATTAAAAATACTAATTTATCGACTCATCATTGACCCTGTATTAATGGTTCGACCGGTTGGAGCTGAGGCACAGGTTGTTGCCTCTGAACCATTGGTTCAACTAACCGCAACGGTTGTAGATTTTGTATTTGTGTAATCAGTTGGTAAACCGGTTGTGGGGATGCAAAGAAATCTTCTATTCTCCCTATTTATGTGGTTAAGGCTTGGTAACTCTGGTTTGTCTCCCTTCTCAAAGGATTAAACACTGTACCAATTTGTTGCGTTAAAAAATTAACCATTTCGTGGTTACTTTCGTCCATTTGTTGTCTCAACACATTCATCAAATCTGTTGTCAATGGTGGTAGAGTATTCCGACCAAAAATACTAGAACTTGAGGGACAATGTACGTTGTGCATAGTGAATGGATTTGCTTGATCAGCAAAAAGGAAAGCACTATTATGTACATTTACCATCATTGAAGTTGGCATACCATACGGTTGTTCCCTTGAAATGTTCTGTATATTTACATTTCGATCATCAAGTCTAGGCCTATTTGAAGGAGCACTAGTACTTGGCATGCTGGCAGTCAAAGGAACACCAGCAGTGAATGGGGGTATAACGGTTCCCAATTCTGGTCGTGTCATTTGAGTAGACGTAGAAACGGTCGAAGGAGCGGTTACTCCCATTTCCGTCGAGCCTGGCATAGCCATAGTTTCCCCCACATGGGTTGACACGTTTAAATATCCCAAAGGAGAGGTCACCTGTAAAGGTTGTGCTGGTGAAGATGATCGTGAAGAGGATGAACTGACATGAGCCATAGATTTACACTTCTCAAATGCATACACAAACAATATTGGTGTTTTTAGCAATAAAGTTACCCGGAAATAGTAACAAAATTCTAAAAACGGATCTCTTCAAAGAGATGGATTTTTGAAAATGTTTTTGAAAAAGGTTTTTGATTTTGAAAAAGTTTATGAAAATCAATTGCACAAACTAGGTCCCATTGGGCGTGCCAATTTGTTTGCCTGTGATTTTGGCAAATGGGGGCTAGTTCTGATTATTACAAGTGAGATCGAAGTAGAAATCTCAAGACCGTTGTGCAAAGGTTTTTATCGGAAAAGACTTTGAAAGAAGGCCACGGAATGCACTCAGGTTGCTTAGAGAGCACGATGAGTTTGATGGTAAAAGGCACTGTGTCTCGAGAGGTTTGAGATTGCAATTAAAATGCTTGATGTTTCGTCGAGATTCTCCAATTAAAATGAGAAACCTCGTCGATTCCTACAAAGTAAAAATGTCAAACATATGTCGACCATATTAAATGAGCCTATCAAATTTACAGGCTAACAAACATGTGATAACACATACTAAGCACAATAAATAATAAACAAATTAAAGCAAAGTGCAAGAAGGAAATAACACAGAGTATTTGTTAACCAAGTTCGGTGCAACATCACCTACATCTGGGGGCATCCATGCCAAGAAGGATATCCACTATAATAGTATTAGTTTGAAGTCTTATGTGAACAACCTCCGGTCCACTGCCTTCGCACCTAATCACTACTATCATGATATTTCTATCGAAGATTCTCATAGATATGATATCCCATCTCACTTCCTCTGAATCACACAAGTATGTTCAAAAAATAGTAGAAATATATCAAATTTGTATGGACACTTGTGTCAAGCACGAGCTAGAATTTCATCATGGTTAAGGGAGGAAATATTATGATGGATTGAGATTCGGTTAAAGCCAAACATTGGAAAAAAATCATACTTAATGATTACAAATTTGGGATGAAGATGTAGTATTATTCTTACTTGTGTGGTTGTTCTTTCTCCAATGTGTCAATCTATATCAATGTTGGCTCCACCAGAAGGTCTAACGATGGTATGATATCCCAGTTCAACATTGTGGGAGGCAGTTCTTGGTGGTGGAACATAGATACTGTATCAAGTGTGAGTAAAAATTTCACATTCTATTCAAGAGTAAATATTGAGAAACATATAAGTGAGGTGGCCCGTGTATCTAATGTCTTAAGATTTCCAGTGAAGATTGATATTCATTTCAATTGTGTGGTTAGTCTTAGTCCAATTAAGTGTATTCTACTCATTGACGTGTTATTCTCTGCACACAAGGACATAAAAACTAAAAACTATCGAGTTGTTAACAAAACTAAAAATGTTTAGTTTCCCATAAAAACTAAGAAAAAAAATCAAATACATTTTAGAATTTTGAAACATGGTTTATTTTTTAGTTTTTTAAATTATCAACTTGTACATATTCGTAGGTCTTAATAGACTTATTTAGCAAGACACATTTTTCAAGTGGAGTGAGCCACACCCATCAATCAATTCCATCTAAAAGAGAGTGTCTGGTTAACACTTCTTTTTTGTCTCGTTGATGTATTGCTGGCAGTTAATTATTGTAAAACCATGAGAGAAAGGATCAGCACCATGTATAAATGGCTGGTTCTTAATTTCAGGAGTATCACTTTTGACATTTAATGCACTACGTTTACTTATAAAATTGTCTGTTCAAAAAATAGTAGAAATATATCAAATGAGTTCAAAAGATATTTAATGTACTACGTTTTTAATGAACTTTTGCCGTATATTTATATGTAGATATTATTACAAAGTCGTAGATTCCTAGTACATTTAATAGCAGAAGTCCAAAAATGAAGGAGTGGTTTTTGTTCTTATAATATCAAGGCCTAAGACAGCAATTCATGTAACTCAAAGCATTCCTTCTCCCCTGCAAAATCATAAACAACCTATGAGTTAGAAAATGTTTTCATCGATTTTATATTATAGTATCTTTATGTTAAACAGACTTGAATTTCATCCAAAAAGTTAGATCAAAAGATGAGGGTTTCCAAACACCGTTCTATATATAGTATCAACACTATACTATACTATCGGTAAGGAAAATGCCTCAGATGTAAGATTAGAGGTGTTAAAAGAATTGTCGTGTTTGCATCCGAGAGATCAATGGAGAGGGGGTAGATTTGATGATGGTAGCGGTCGCGGTGGGGTTAGTGGGTTTTCGGTTTGTGGCAGAAAGTGGTAGATTTTCAAGTGATCATAGGTTTTCCAACAGTGGAGAGGTGGTGGAAATTCTAGGGTGGGAAGAGATAGTTAAAATTCATTGGATTTGGAGGATTCAAGTTCAGATGAGCTCAATGTGTCCTCAATCCGTTAACCTAATTTGTTTTAGATGTCGTATTTTCTTTAAAAAGAGAGAGGTACTATCATATTGATGATTTTTAAATGTTTTTTTATGTAATGTATGAGAAAGCATATTTATATGTGACAAATGTATGGTTGGGTTTTTTATGTATGAATTTATACATTCAAACAATCTGGAAATTTGTGCAATCTGTACTACGTGGGACTCCGAAAACTTTAATACCCACCCTCATAAGTTTTATGGGTTGAGAAATTATATTTGTACAATCATTTTGTGATAACTTTTGTGTCAATTTTTTCTCTCATATTCACATTATGTTTTTACTTTCTCTCTGTATTGTTTTATTTCCGTGTCAATACCTACTTTTCTTTGTAAATTCATGGTTGTCCTAAAAGTTGTCACACTAATGATTGTTTTAAATAACACATCTCTTAGGAGTTAAATTTTCCACATCGCAGTCCTTGACCCGACTCTGCTACCATGTTTAATGAATTTGAATCTCATTCCAAAAGTTAGCTCAAATGATGAGGTGACAAAATACATTGATACATCCAATAGCCCGGAAACCTTAGCAAAGTTGGACTTCGAACAAACACCAAATAACTTCAAATACTTTAGTCTCCAATCATCCTATTTCCCTCTCCTTATCCCTCTTTCTCTCTTAGGGTCCATTTGATTCGAGAATTAGGAGGGGAGGGGAGGAGAGGGGAGGGGTTTTATAATTATTTTACTGTTTTACCCTTAAACTTAATTAAATAAGGATAATAAAGTAACGAAATAATAACGATGTAATCTATAACAACACGATGTAGACGATGGAATAATGAATTAGTAATAGGGTTTTACAAGGAGTAATAAAAGTTGTTACAAGGAAAAATTCTTAATAATATACAATAAAAGTTGTTACAAGAAAAAATTGTTAATAATATGGAATAAAATTTGTTATAAGATAATATAATCTATAACCTAATAATAGTAAAAGTTGTTTCAAGGATAATATAACATAATAATAATAAATGTTGTTACAAGGATAATATTGAGATTTTAAATTAATATAAGGATAATTTTGACAGTGCAAAAAAATTTGCTCATTTCCCCTCCCCTCCCCTTCTAAAAATTGAACCAAACACTTTAAATTAAAAATCTCCCCTCCCCTCCCCTCCCTCCACTCTAAAACTCGAACCAAACGGACCCTTATACATACATACACACACTCTTCTCTTAACCGCTAAGACGATATATGGTGGTTGAATTATTTAAAAGTTTAAAGAAACAATGGTTAGACTTCTCAAACTCCGAAAAGCGAAATTAGTAGGAAAAACTACATAACCTATATCTAATTCGCCTAATGAAGTTTAGCGACGATGGAGAGACGAAATTTATTTTTCCGTCACTAATCTTGGTCATAATTGTATTTTTTCAAGGTAATCAAAATCAAACAAAACCCACCATTTTCAACCTGCTAGACTAGGAACCGGACATATAATTGGTTCATTCGACCTCTAAAAACAGCCTACAAAAACCAACAGGAAACCGGTAAAACCAAGAAAAATCAGCGCTTGAGCCGATTACACCGGTTTTAACGAATTCTCTTTTCTCCCTCTTTTTTTTCTTTCTTTTTTTGCTAAAATAATCGAATAATAATGTCATTTTGGATTTCTGGTAAAATGGGCCTCGCAATTGAAGCCTCACCTCACCCAAATCATGAGAACATGATTAAAGTTATTTTATATCTCATGCTCTACACTCTATATTTTAACTTATTTACGATGACAATCACCAAGCCGAGGAACAACCAAGATCATAGAAACATGCACTTTGTCCTTCCCAAAACCTTATTACTCTTGCAATCACCAAGCTGAGTTCTATTACATGCTGTTTTGCAAGCTTTTGTGTTGGAGTTTCTTTTTGAATGGGTTGCAGTATTAGTTCTCCTTTTATAATATTATTTGTCATTCAAAATAAGAGTTTCCTTTGCCAACACTACACCTAACTTTGGTCCATGTGCGTTGATAAGGGGGGTATGGACCAAAGCTAGGTGAAGTAGTTGCTGAAAGGGTTATACTACATCATGTTATTGTTGCAAATCAAAACTTAAACAAGAAAAGTCCACAACCATGCATATATAGAAAATTATTTTGAAACTGAAATTTTAATAACTAAGATCATGTTCTCACCATGACAGGGGAATCTGCATGAGCATGATGAGGGTGATTATGTCCAAGACCATGACCGTGCCCATGACCATGACGATGATTTGTAGCATTGGTGGCAACCCTGTCGTTGCTAATGCTGAGACGACGCTTGACTTCAGACCAGTCTGTTTTATGATTCTTCTTGTTTTCGCGCGCCATGTTGAACACCATCGAGTAGTCAGTAGGCACTCCTTTGGACTTATTTTCCCACCCTCCAAATTGTGGCACAGACATCTTAGGCTTCTGCTGCATATCACATATTTTAAGTCAGTAACTCAATTGATTTCTCATTTTTCACAAGGAAAATGCATAGTTGATTTTGAGTGTAAATCCCTTCCCTTGTATTGGTTAGTTCCCCCTTGATCAACGCACACTAACCATTACAAGTTAAAGGTTTCAAACTCCAATATACAACTATACCAAGAAATATTAAATTACAGATAGAAATTTAAAAACAAAAAAAAAAGTCTTTGTATTAGAATTTAATTTTCTTTTATCTTGACAATGTAGACACTATAGAATAACAATGTTCATTCTATTGTCTTGGCCTTGTATTGGTTAACACCCCCATGATTAACGCACATCAACCAATACAAGCCCAAGATTCAAATATAGAGGAAAAGGAATAGAAGATAAAAAAAAATATCACATATAGTTTTCAAACTAGAAAAACTAGACCTATAAAATGTGATTTGTCATTCCTTATTTTTAATAAATTTGGTTAATACTTCGAGGATTAACTTTATATATTGTCTGCAATGTATATACTATCAATGACAACATGGTGATAATATGAAAATGAAGAGGAACTTGCTGCATCAAGAGAAATATTGCAGACAAAGTTAAATTCGAACAATTTAGGAAACTAGGATACTACTTGAAAACTCTGTATTTTCATATCATTAGTGTTTCAAGATATCCCAGCTCCAAGAAGATACCAATGGAATTCATGTATTTATGTGATGCTAGGTGGGTCTTGATCAAGTCAAAATAGAGGCCAAAATTATGGTTGACATGAGTTCTGTCCTTGAGTTATGAACCGTTAATTGCTAATTGGTACATTGCCTAAATAAGGGCAGACACAGCTCTATTTATCTGGAACAAAAGATAACCACTTAGATTTTTTTATCTATATATAACAAATTTAACGTCAGTTTTTTTTTTTTGACCAAAACAAAATTAACTATTATCATTAATCAACCAATGTTCAATACAAGAAGGATAAGAATAAAAAGCCCAAGAACAGACCACCCTAGCTAAAGTATGGGCAACCATGTTCGCTTGTCTCCTAACAAACTTTACCTCGAAGTTGGAATGTAAAGATAACTGATAAATAATACAAGAAACAATAGCACAAAATTCTGAATCACCATGGCCCAGAGACGATAGAGCTTGCACTAGAGTAGCTAAGTCGGACTCAAAAACAACCTGATCCCATCCATTAACAACAGCAAAGTGAATGACATCGAGTAAAGCTATTGCCTCCCCCTCCAAAACTGTCATATTTGCCCGCTGCCATTTCGTTTGAGCCCGAATAAATTGCCCACGGGAGTTTCTAACAAAGCACGCAAAAGATTTAATATGGTTACAGTCATGAAATGTGGCATCCACATTGCACTTGAACCACGTCTTACGTGGTTTCTCCCAAACTGAGTTGTTACCTTGCACTCTATTCTGCCCGTGTTGCACAATCGTGGGTGAGGCCTGTTTATGAACCTCTTGTTATTGTTGCCATGCATCTAGTGCTGTCCTTCCCATGCTTGATGAAGTATGATGAGCGTCATTTCAAATGACATCATTAAGTGCAGCCCAAATTTGCCAAAGAAGTAAAGCCACTCGACCAGCAATGTCTTGGGGCTCAAGTCAATGTTAGACTATAAATAGAGCAGCCCTCTAGTTTGTAAAATCATCTTTTGTTCTTGAAAATAATAAGTGACAATTGTTTCCTTGAATAAAAGTTCACCTTTACGATGCGTGGGAGCGTTCCAAGGAAATGCTTAGACTTTGTCCCCATCACGGTATAGAGAAGTGGCTTATTATCCACATTTTTTATAATGGTCTTTTGTATACAACAAAAATTTATGTAGATGCAGCTGCAGGTGGAGCTTTAATGAATAAAACTTACACAGCAGCATATGCTTTGATCGAGAACATGGCACAAAACCACTATCAGTGGACAAGTGAGAGAGTCATCACTGCTTCTTCATCCTCTAAAAAAGAGGCAGGTATGCATGAAATTTCTTCCCTTGATCATCTAGCTGCTAAGGTTGACGCACTCACAAAAATTTGATAAAATGAATACTAGTGCTGTCACACTTGCCCCTGTATCACCTCCATGTGAAGTTTGTGGTGTATTTGACCATATTGATGTTTATTGCTAGCTAGGTAGTGCTATTGAAGGTGTTGAGCAAGAGAATTATGCTCAATACAACCAAGGAATGAGGCAAAACCAAATTTTTTTTTTAAAACCCCTCACAATTCCTATGGACAAATGGCACCACTTGGCTATGCAAACAATCAGAGAGCCCCTCAGAAATCTAGTTTGGAACTTTTAATGGAAAATTATGTTGCAAACCAATCTAAACAGCTTCAAGAGCTTAAAAACCAAACTCGATTTCTGAACGATTCTCTTGCCAAACTCACATCAAAAGTGGACTCCATTGCTACCCACAACAAAATGTTAGAGACTCAAATCTCTCAAGTAGCCCAACAGGTGGCTACCTTCTCTCAAACCTCCGGAATATTTCCAAGCCAAACTGAAACCAACCCCAAAGGCCACATAAGTGTTATTACTCTTAGGGATGGTAAACAATTAGATGACCCCATTGTGAAAGTTAAGAACAACGAGGGAGAGATAGGGAGTGATGAGCCTCAAAGTGAGAAAGCCATAGGAGAGAATGAAAAGCCACTTGTTTCACCACCTCATGAGCCTAAAGTTCCATTAACACAAGAGTTTGCTAAATTCGAGTTAGATGAGCAGTTTAGAAATTTTATCGAAACAATTCCAAACAAATTGCCACCTAAACTTACGGATCCAGAGAGTTTTTCAATACCTTGTGTTATAGGATCTGAAACCATTAAGAAAGCCATGTGTGATTTGGGAGAGAATGTCAGTTTGATGCCCTTGTCTCTTTGTGAAAGATTGGGTATAGGGTAGTGAAACCTCTTTCTAATTGTCAAGCTAATGACTTTAAACGAGCGCTTCGTGGGAGGCAACCCACGCATTTAATCGCTTTTTGATTGTTTTTTTTAAGTTGTTTTGTAGGTAATTGTCCGAGCAAGATTCAAGAAAACGGAGAGAAAAAAAAATTTGAGCCAAAACTGCCAAAACCTTGGTACGGCCGTGCCTGACCATGCCTTCCAAACCACAAAAATCCAGTAAGTTGGCACGGCCCATGCCTGTAGTGGCACGGCCGTGCCCAACCCCTAACCATCATATACCTAATTTTTTTTCCTTTCTTATTCGTTCATTCTTCATCAAAAACATCTCTCATCCCTCAAACCACTCTCTAAAACCTCCATAACCACACACCTTCAAACCTTCATATCTCCCTCAAATCTCCACCAAACCACCAAATTTCTTCACCCAAACAATTCCAAACATCATCCCAAACATAATTCACCAATCAAAAACAACTTTCATCCACCTAAACCAAAATTCATCCAAATTCCTATACCACATTAACCTAAATCCAAACACCACAAATTCCACACCAACCTACACCATTAAACTTATAAACCTTACTTAAACACCAACCCCATAACTAAACCAACCTTTTCCACTCAAAACCTCCATAAAACCTAACCTTCACCACAACCCCCACCAAGTCAAACAAGGTCAAACAAGGTCAAGGCAAACATGGCTTCAAGGAGAATGGGAAAGGAGACGGCAAGCTCTTCCAGAGGACCTCCCTCAAAAAGACAAGCAACACCGAGGAACCACGACATTGAATTTAACACTCCGGAACAACGGAGTAGGTATAAATTTCTTCTCTCTAAACCCTTGCACCCTTGTAGGTATCCAGATTCTTATTCTATAAATAAACTAGGGATTAGAGACAATGCTTATAGGTTGCTGAGTAATTTAGGATGGGTTGAAATGTTAAGACCTATGAAGGTGTTTGAAAACTTTACTTATGAATTCTTAAGCTCTATTGCTTTTACGAAGGATAGGTTGAACTTTGATAACCCCGATCATACAGTCTCCTTCCGGCTTATGAACATTGATTACGAGATGTCTCTTGAAAACTTTTGCTTAGAGATGGGCTTCACAAATGCGGGGTTCATTCATGACTCTTGGAATCATGATCTAAAGCCGGAAGCCTATAACCCTGCTACCTTTTGGACACGTATTACAGGTCTAACACAATACAATTCCTATTCCAATAAGGCTGGTAACATTCACAACCCTGTGCTTAGGTACCTCCAAAGGGTAATTTCTTGTACAATTTGGGGTAGGAAAGAGGTAGGAACCACTAGGACGGATGAACTCTTTATGCTTTGGGCAATGCTTAGTAACAACCCTGTGAATACTTGTTATTACTTGCTTGATTATCTTGCTTCTATAGGTGCAAAGTCTGACAATAGAGCCGAGATAGTGGTAGGTGGTATCATTACATTCATTGCTAGGAAGTTCGGAGTGGGTGAGGACAACGGGATAAATTCGATTGAGGGCAACAATAGGCTTAACATAGAGACCCTTATTTCTATGAATTTTATTAAGCCTCATCCGCCAGCTAACATAACATATGAGCTTAAGCTCAATGCACCATTGTTGTTTATCCTTCCTAACCCATCTCGGACTGACACCAGGGTGGAAGCAAATTTGTTGTATGTTGGTGTTGACCCACAGGTACATGAGGAGCACAATCTAGGTGAAGAGGAAGGTGCAAACTTGCACCAAGATGAGGCGCACCATGACTATGAAGCCGGAGGGCATTACAATGATGAAAGATGGGCATGGATGCAAACTGAGGTTCAGAGGATAAGCACCAAACAACAAAAGCAAGGTGTTGAAATAACGGGCTACGGAACGATGTCATAAGGGGCAATCGCATCAATGAAGAAAACAACCAAATGCTCCGGAACATGATGCAACACCTCCACCTTCAAGGTCCTTCTTATGGACCTCAATAAAAATTGTGAGCTTTCCTCTTCCTCTCTTCCCTTATCTCTTCTCTCCTCATCCTTCTTCTCCTTCTTTTTCCTCCTCTTCTTCTTCTTCTTCTTCTTCTTCTTCTTCTTCTTCTTCTTCTTCTTCTTCTTCTTCTTCTTCTTCTTCTTCTTCTTCTATTTTAATTTTCTTATCTTGAATCATTGAGGACGATGCTTCTCCCAAGTGTGGGGGGTGGGGG
>Ga0228710_1012115_pt1 | contig 10817 bp, 5 predicted proteins | sample MedpolnodulmetaG_FD_177995 | JGI IMG/M metagenome (GOLD analysis project Ga0228710, IMG submission 177995) | Root nodule microbial communities from Medicago polymorpha collected in Santa Monica, California, United States - pink nodules | ecosystem: Host-associated > Plants > Roots > Nodule... | reverse complement strand
CTTGTCCCAGATGTCCAAAAATATATTATTAAAAAAAAAGGAAAAAATACATAAAAAAAAAAAACTGGGGGACATAAACCTAACCAGTTTATCCATAAAATGGAGGTCTACCGAAATGGGTGATATGAAAATTAAAAACAACACAAATGGATTATAACAGCCTCTTATGTAGAGGTCTAGACCGCGGTTAGTGGACACAGAACAAATAAGATCCTCCTTCCGACGCGGGGATGAATATTGGAAACTGTAGCCCAATATCACAACCACCATCCAGGAACATCTGGATCAACACAACAGTGCGTCCCTTATCAGACCTTGAAGAACGACGACAACCTTACTTGAGGATGGCGACGACGGTAGGTTGGGAATCCGAACTGAAGTTTAATCGTCGGAGAGGAAAACGTCTAATCTGCCCCATGTCTACTTAACGTGAACGCACCAATTAATCAGAGACAAGCATGAATCGACCGCCAACACGGACAAAAATTCATGTACCAACAGCCCCTGCGACAAATCACAGCAAGCATTTTCAGCTCTTTCGAGCCGAACAGACCCCGCACACTGCGAACCACACTAGCACAACAGTGACGGGTGTCTCAAATAGAACTTTAGCACCAAAACATATCCAGATCAGAAATCTAGACTTTAATCGAAACCAACCATAACAGTCGAACAAATCGAGCTGCAAACAACCCCGGAAACGACGGCAGCCGCCGTGGGGTTTGAGTGTACCGGAACCATGAAAAAAAATGCAGCGGCGTAACCACCACCACGTAATCACCACTCCCCGTACCATGACCTCTGCATCAGCTCAAAACCGAAAAAAACCCAAGGCCATAGATCTGGAACAGGACCGAAATCTTTGTGTACAACATCGACGGCGTGGCAGCAACCACCACCACCGTGAACAGACGCGACGGGAACGACCCAGAAGGGTGGGAACGGACGAACAAAACCAGAAGGGTGGGAAATCTGGTTTTGCGGTGGTGTGGGTGGCTATCGTCGACCGTCGCACCACCTGCTTCTGTGGTTACATAATAAGGAGTTAATAGATAGTTACATATACACTTATTCTCACCCTTTCTTTAGGAAAATTTCTCTATTCACATAAATAAAATTTAACAAACAAATTCATATTTCTATCATTTTATTTTCTGAAATCTTCAAAGATAATTTGAAACAAAAACACTGTAATAAAATAATAATATTATTCGTGTTTATTTCCTTTGTTAGAGAAAGTAATACACATAGTGAGTATCTCCAACAAAACAACGACCATTATTTACCTTAAGTTGTTTGTAATTGATCCCAAACAATCAAACACATTTTCATTTGTGTATCTTCAAATTGATTCAAATTTGAGAGATAAGGTCAGTCTAATGGATGGATCTGATGTAACCAAGGGTGCTGTATTATTAATATAACAGAAATTACTGCTCCCCGGTGTATGAATTAGGTGGGATTGGCAAACTATTACAAGTAACTGGGAATGACTACGAACAGAGAAAAAGAACTTGAGGATAAGGGTAGTAGAGAACTTCTGTACACAAATCATTCATATTTAGGATTCTAATTACATATAATACTGGTTGAATGAAATCTAATTTCAGTCAAATTACATATAATGGTTCATGGTAAACTGTAATTGCTCAACGAGGATTGGTTCGAGTAAACTCTCACATGGATTGTATTGTCTTCATCACACACCAAACAAAGTACTAGCAATAAACAATGTCAATTATATGAATGCTCAAAATAATTAGGGGTATGTTTAGGAAAAATAAATATATGTATCTAGTAATTTGTATAAGAGCTTATATTTAAGAACCAAACTTTGATTGCTAAAAAAAAAAAAAAACCAAACTTTGTTTCAAAGACTGTTTATAATTAAGAACGGAGAGAGTAGTTGTTCTAGCAGAAGGAACTAAACCCCTACGACGCAACAAAGTTTGAATAAGTTGTTTTCAAAAAAGAGATCTTAATAAGCTGTTTTGTATAAATAAGCTGTTTTGAATAAGTTATTTTGAAAAAAGAGATCCTAATAAGTTGTTTTGCATAAATAAGCTGTTTTGAATAAGTTGTTTTGAAAAAAGTGATCCTAATAAGCTGTTTTTCATAAATAAGCTGTTTTGAATAAGTTGTTTTGAAAAAAGAGATCTTAAGAAGCTGTTTTGCATAAATAAGCTGTTTTGAATAAGTTGTGTTGAAAAAAGAGATCCTAATAAGCTATTTTGCATAAATAAGCTGTTTTGAATAAGTTATTTTGAAAAAAAAGATCTTAATAAGCTGTTTTGCATAAATAAGCTGTTTTGAATAAGTTGTGTTGAAAAAAGAGATCCTAATAAGCCGTTTTGCATAAATAAGTTGTTTTGAATAAGTTGTGTTGAAAAAAGAGATCCTAATAAGTCGTTTTGCATAAATAAACTGTTTTGAATAAGTTGTTTTTTAAAAAGAGATCCTAATAAGCTGTTTTGAATAAGTTATTTTGAAAAAAGAGATCCTAATAAGATGTTTTGCATAAATAAGCTGTTTTGAAAAAAGTGATCCTAATAAGCTGTTTTGCATAAATAAACTGTTTTGAATAAGTTGTTTTGAAAAAAGAGATCTTAATAAGCAGTTTTGCATAAATAAGTTGTTTTGAATAAGTTATGTTGAAAAAAGAGATCCTAATAAGCTGTTTTGCATAAATAAGCTATTTTGAATAAGTTATTTTGAAAAAAGAGATCTTAATAAGCCGTTTTGCATAAATAAGCTGTTTTGAATAAGTTGTGTTGAAAAAAGAGATCTTAATAAGCTGTTTTGCATAAATAAGCTGTTTTGAATAAGTTACTTTGAAAAAAGAAATCCTAATAAGCTGTCTTGCATAAATAAGCTCTTTTGAATAAGTTCTGGTATATGATAAGCGTTTTTGAATAAGTTGTTTCAAATTTGGATTTTTGTTTATAAAATTTGGCTTTAAAAATCAATTTTGAAAGAGAAATAACTGGTTTTTAATTCGGATATTAAAATAATCTGGATATTTTCGTAAACCAAATCATATCCATTTATAATCCGGTTTTGTAAATCTAACCAGTTATATATTCATAACCATATTCATAACCGATTACATAACCGGTTTACAATAAAATATGGTCATGGTTAGGAATCCAAAACCATATAAGTAGTTTATATATGGATATGGTTTGGTCGGTCAAAATATCCGACCATGCACACCCCTAATTATAATGTGATGAACCGAAAAGCAAAGAACGTGAATAACCGCCAAATATAACTAACTTATTTGGTGCATCGGTGATCACAATAAATAACATATTCGGTGGATTTATTCAACAAAAACAAAATATTCGGCGGATTCGTAGAGAATAAATGGCAAGGTGTAGCCTCAAATAATAGCACGGTCTGTTAGAGAAATATTGTTCCTGGAATATGATCATGAAAGATTATTTTTTTTGACAAAATATGATCATGATAGATATCTACACATGTTACTTTTATAAAAAAAATAAAATAAAATCAAAGATGTAAATATATTATCAATAATGTTGCCTTGGTAAAATAAAATAAAATAAATTTCAATGTTGCCTTAGATAGCCATTGAAAGTTCTCGTGAACTTAACTCAGTTGTTAGGAATAATGCATAATATATGCAAGTTCTAAGGTTTAAACTTGGTCACCGCCAAAAAAAAAAAATATAGTCATTGAGTTGTGGGCATGTGATGAAGGAACATTGAATTGAGGTTGTGAGTACTCTCCTACAATACAAAGGCAAATCAAATATCACTATTTGTTCTGTTGGGCATAGCATAGTGAGTGGTGACAAACAAGTAGGAACATGGTCCCCATATTTGAGTGGCTAGCTGATCGTTTGGAAGCAATGCCAAAGATTTCAAATTGTTATACTCTAGAAACTTCATAGAGAAGTAATGGGGTGAATTTTAATAAAGAAGCTACTTTTGCAAAAGTTGTAATTCGAATCACAAGAAATGTTTGAACTTTTTTTTTATAGGGAAGAAATGTTTGAACTTTTAAAATCATCTTATAATAACGTTCTTTTTTGGTTGTACAACTCAACAAAGTGATTCTCTTTTGAAAGGGTACTTATTAGTGGTTATGCATGATTGCTTGTTTAGGGGGTTATTGATTAATATTAAGACAACGAAGCGTGGAATAATTTTATGAATATATTCGTATGGTATGGTTTTCATTCGTCCCTTGTTATTTACCATACCCATAGTTTAGGATTAAATCGATGGTTTATACCTTTAGCTAGGTATATGACAAAACAAAAGCCAATGCATGGCGTAGGAGAATTCTTTATCTTTTGTGTCATTTCAAACATTAGGCTTACATTGTAAATGACACCACGCCTGTCCTTGTTGCCCCATTCTTTACGGCTTACACCTTCCTTGCTAAGGAATTTGATATTTTACTTTTGATTAGAGATAAGGTAAGGTTGTAGGAAGTCTAAATAACCTCCTCAAACACTTAAGTTTAATTTGTAGATTTGGCTTGTAAACTCATTCAAACACGTAAGTTTAATTCGTAGATTCGACATGTAAACTCATAAGAGTTTATCTAATATTAAAATAATTTATATAAGATATGTATGAATAATATAATATCATATATAGCAACAATAGTTCAACATTTCATCGCTGCAATAAATCATCAACATTTTTAAACATATGCGTGAATATATATTATAAAATTTTAAGATACAACAAAACCATAGAGGCATAATAGTTGTCCATTACAACAACATTACAAGTGTAAGTTTACATTTTAAAACCAATATATATTAATAAAAATTGAATCGAAAAATATTGACCAAAATTTTACATTTCAAGATCAAACCAATTTAAAATCATAAGCTCCTAAACTACCGAAAAAATTGAGATAGTTTACCGATTTTATAGAGTTTATTTGAACCCGAAAGAGTTTGCTTAAAAGATTTTTTTTTTTAAGAAGAAGAACACAAACTTACCACCAAAATAGGCACAAGAACTGAACCTGACATTTGGAGATAAACACATTTAAAAGTCTGAAGTCAATACCGTCATACCAACCAAATGGGTTTTACTTAAAAAGAAAGTTACATGTGAGTTAACTCATTTTTGTGACCAGATAAGGTGTAAATAGGTTGAAAATCATTTCAGCTTATAGGCAAATTTAGAAGAATTAACATAGATTTAAAATCTAAAATGACCGAAAGACCTAAATGTAAATTTTGTGAAAATGAGACATCACAATTTGTAAGGCGACATTAGTGTATTGAGCTAGCGTCCTATTGCAGTGAGTTTTCCAACTTTACGGCAAAATCACAATAATTTTCCATTGTTCACCTCAATTTTCCACGTTCAAATAGAAACTTGGTTTAGTAGCTTCGTAGAAATCGCAGTTGAAGCATAGGTAGTCATGTGTTTGGAGCCTCTAAGGTGCAACCAAATAGAGAAGCTCGTCGACACACACATGCCGTAATTGATAAGCTTATGTGAACGCGAGGAATAAAATAGGTGCGCACACAATTTACCAAAACAAAAATGTGATAAGGCAAAATTTCAAAGCACCTTTAAGAGGACAATAGAGAAAGTGGCCACACAATCCCTAGCTCATTCAATTCTGTTCCAAAAAACGTAAATCACAAGTTTTCTATACTGCCAAATAAGGTTAGCTGTATGAATAGCGTGCTCATTTTAAATTTTTTAACAAGAGAAATGTGGTGGTCCATTAGTGTAAATTATTATTGAATATTACTACTACCACACCAAAGCCAAATAAATGTTCACATTGTGCAAAAAGCCAAAAACTATTGGATGTAAGACCCACTTTGCTTCACTAGCTCTGTATCTTTCTTTGCTAAGACTACGTTTTTTTTTTTTACTATAAGATTACAAATTCTCTGCTTAAATTTGAATTTTCTTTTTATTTTAAATGAAACATGAATATCAAACGAATACTGAATTTTAAATTTGATTCATGCGTTACATAAAAAACTAGTTTTACTTGCATACAAATTACTTTCACTTACAATTTGAAATCCAAATTACATCTAAAAGCAAAAATAATTTAGATATGTACTCCAATGAATTATCTTCAAAATCAAACTGAAACGTTCCCTCAAGGTTTAATGAATTGCACCGTTGGTTCTTACTGTCAGAATGTTAATACTGTTTAGTGAATTTCACCGTTACTCTTTCCTTATTGTAAGAAAATTAATTCAGCTAAGTCAATTACTTATTTACGTAAATAACAAGTTTATATTTATATTTGTGATAAAAATCATCACCATTATTAAAGTAGGTGAAGCTAATTTGAAATTAAGACGCAAGTTAGTTAGGTGAAATACGAAGCTTCAACAGTTCGATTTCGTTTCAACAAAGAGCTAAATGGAATCGAATCAAGATAATCGAAAATTTTCCAGAAAGCAAGTTCTCAAATCACAATTTCAACAAACATTTAAGCAGCATTCTGAATTCACAACAGAATATAGAAAAATCATATGCAAAAAAAGCAGAACAAAGCCAAATAAAACTAATTAAACTAGATTAAAGAGAAGAAGAAGCATTAATATAGAAGAAAATCCATTATTATGTACCAGAAACAATGGTAACAACGATAATATTCATCAAATGACAAAAAAAGCAACAAGATCGATATATCAATATCCGATACAAAAGTAATAAACGAGAGATAGAGTTTTATATACTATAACACTAGTCTAGTCAAATCTCATCCTCCACTAAAAATCCACACAAGTAAAAGTAAATCCATGCTCATAAGAGTATAATACGCTCAGATCCGGAGAGTAGAACCAGCAAGAGCAACGACCGCAGCAACAACACCGGCAATGAACGACGGAGAAACAGCGGTGGCAGGAGAGGTAGGACTTGGAGCTGGAGCCTCAGCAGCGGAGGCGATGGAGATGACGGCGAAGAGAACCGCCATTGTTGCGAGAAGCATGGTTTTGGTTGAAGCCATTGAAGAAGGTTTTGAGATTTTGATTCTTTTCTTCGCTAGGGTTTTGTTAGGCTTTGATTTGAATGGAAATGAAGAAGTGAAAGGGGAAAGAGGGGTATATATAGGAGGACAGAGAGGAAGTTACGGGCAGGTCGGGTAGCTGACCGATATACAGACTGGCGAAAGGTTGGTTGCCAGCTGGATGAGATTCTGTTGTGTCTCCTCAACAGATTCAGATTTCACATGGCGAGTTTTTGTAATAATAGAACCACGCGCGCCAAATCGCGCGTATGCTTCTCTCTCTTTCTTTCTCTCTCTTACACACATGAGCTGTTTATATTTTGCGGTTCCATTCATTGAGTTGAGAATAAGAATATCATGCTGATTTTTTAAGAATATAAAATATATAATATTTCTTGATTTTCTTTATTATTTTAAGAGTTTCATTGATATGCTAAGAAACTAAGATACTATAAAATGGATGATGTATCGTATCTCTTGCGTATCATGCACCGATTTATGTTTGATACTTTTTGATACGTATTTAGAGAGTATCCGAATATTAAATTTTATTTTTTTTAAAAAACAATTATCCGATACTTTTCAGATACATGTGGGATACGAGCAATAGGCGGTGGAAAATCAATATGTGCGGGCTCCTTAATATTTCTATTATATTTGGTATATATGTAATTGACTAAGTAATGATGCTTTCTATTTTGGATAATATAATATATGTAATTGACTAATTATCGCTTTTTTTTATTATCAATATTACTTACATTTATATTTCTATTGTTGTTGTCGTCTATTTTGTGTCTCTTTGTTTGTTTGAGACCGATGTTATTGTTGATTGTTGTGTGAAGGCAATTTCATTGTTGTGCCGTATTGTTTTTCTATGTCTGTTTGGTCTAGGTTTTGCGCCAATTTTTTTGCTTTTGAGATTTAGTCCATATTTTGTATTTTGAGTTTTAATATGTAGTTTAAATTTAATTTTTTATTGAAGTATCCCAGCCGTATGGTATCTTAAATTTTAAAATTTTTCCATATTGATGTATTGATGTCGTATCGTATCATGTATCCGAGCTTCATAGTTGATATATAAACACGTTTAAATATTTGTCTAAAAGAAAATCATTTTAAAAATTAAAGAATGAAGATTCAATTTGATGTCTTACAATTTCTTTGAGGCTGAAACAACCCTTTGCATTATCAAATTTGGGATACAATCAATATCTATTATAACGGAGATTAATCTGTGTGCTATGAATAAAAAAGTAAGAGCATCTTCTATGAAAGATGTTTTGCCTAATATCATGTAGAAGGAATAAGAAGGATTGTTATTGTGATGCAAAACTTGTACAAATTATTTGTCTATCTATTTATCTACATATCTCTCTTACATAAATGTCGTTTCATTCGATTCTTTGTTCAACTTCTTTCATCATATTTCAAATAAATGATTAATGCACGAATTGAATATTAAAAATGGAGCGATTTTTTAAAAGTTGTTTGAGTGAATGAGTGTTTATTAAGCAGTGCCATTTGTCCTCAACATTAACTTGCAAAACAACATTGTGAAGCAAAGAGCAACACTTCATCAACAAGTCTTCCTCCCAAGTGTGCAAACGTCGCTTCCACTTTCACGGACATCCACCCTCACCCCTACCTATGCAACAATCAACACTTTTGTCTTTGCCAACTCAAAGCCGCCTAAAACTAACACAAAAAGGTACACCACTCACCCATGTGTCCGTCCAAAAGAATGAACGTATTCAATCATTCACATATTATCGTCAAACCAACTCTCAACCCCTAAACTTACCAATCCCTCGCGCAACCTCAATAATTTCTTTAAAAAGAAAACATAAAAAAATAATACTCAATGCGTGTAATTTTGCTCAACTGAATTAACTGCAATAAAAATATGTATACTGCAGTACTCATTGTTATTGATAATTAAGTTTTTTTATGATAATCCAGTGGTAAATTTACTTCCTATTTTATATTTTTAGCACACGTAGGTCAAAACAAAAATAATTAATAAAGAGTTTTAAAATTCCACATCCCTCTCTACTCTACCTGGGCAAAAGCTATTTGAGGGCAGTGTAAGCTTCGTCGTATTAGCAATAATCACGCCACAGACTGACCAATTAAAGCAATAATCAAGCTAGTAATTGAAATTATGCCGTTGAAACTTTGACTTGGGGTGGGGACCACGGAATGGAAGGTAATAACAGAACGAATAATTCCTCAACACGTGTCCTAAGATATTTTCCCGTTTCCAGAACCTTCTCTACTGGGACGTGTTAATGGACACGTAAATAAACAATTTTTCTTTTACCAAACGTAAACAACACTCCGTTTTTGACTAAACGTAAATAATTTAATTATTTAAGCTGAAAGCTATTTCTTCTTCTTTTTTTATGAGATAAAATTTAGAACTAGGAGCTGGTGGTTGTTGAAAGTTATTTCTGTCAATAAGCAAAAAAGAACATATCATTGATGCAAAGTATTTACAAATTTAGGGGGTGTATTGGATTGTGATTTCAATGGATTTTAAAAGACTTTTTCGTTTTAAAAAAGTTTTGTGGTATTCAATCAAGATTTTTAAGGAATGTAAAACATTCTTGTGGTATTCAATTAAGATTTTCAAGATTTTTTAATGAGTCCAATAAAATCTGGTGGTATTCAATTAAGATTTTGCACAACTTAAAAATTGTCTATCGGTATTCAAAATTCTACGGAATTTAATGGATTGTTGTGAGTAATGGATTTTGTGAGACTTTTTAGTGTAAAATGTACCTACTAACAATCTCACACCTAGCCTCAAGACTTTTTTGTCTCCCCTTGAGATTGTTTTTAGAAGATACATATACACTTTTGAAAAGACATTTTCTTCATTGGCATGCTGGATACAAAATATTGTGGTGATTCGTGACGTAGAACCTCTGCCATGTAGGTTCTTTGCATTATCTTTTCCTACTCCCCGGATATCCCACACAATTACTAACAATCTCACACCCTTAAGATTTTGCCATTCTCTTCCAAACCCTTTTTTCCCGTCATCTATTCAATGTCAACTTTTCTTCTTCTTCTTTTTCTCTGTCAACTTCTTCAAAAATCTATAGATATTTATTATGATTTTTTTAACCGATTGTTTTTTTTCTTTTCGATTTCTTGTTTATTTTACTGATTTTTTTATTTTATGATTTGTTGCTTTTTTTGGTCTGATTTGTCGTTATTTTTTAGTCCGATTCTTTCTATACCATGTTTTTTTCATTCCAATTTCTCTTTTTTTTTCCTTTCGTCCAATTTGTTTTATTTTTACAACAATTCATTGTTATTATTTTATTTTATGATTGTTGCTACTTTTTCTTTCCACAATTGTTTCACTGATATTACTTGCTTATATTGATTAATCATTTTCTTTTTATTGATATTGTGTTGATGTTCTGGTTGTTGTTGTCGTCGTCGTCATCATTATTATTTATAATAAGTGAGTGTTATTTTTATTATTAGGTAGTTTTTCTCTTTATTTTTATTGAATATATATTATTTGGTATATAGCCATCATACTTTTGACAATTAGGAAATAACAATTGTTTTAGTAAAATAACTAGTTCGTTTTTATACATATTAGTGATCAAATGAACATGAAAACGATCGAGAAAAGGGTAAAGACAAAGATAGTTATGTAGCTTGGACTATGGATGAAACTATTAGGTTGTTACACCTCCCCGTGGATGCTATAAATAGGGGATTGTGTGATGCTAATAAGTGGTTATCAAACAAAATGTAGAGCGAATTTTTACGCAATAATCACTTTTTTTATTACGGAAAAACAATAATCATTTAGT
>Ga0228710_1012112_pt1 | contig 10820 bp, 9 predicted proteins | sample MedpolnodulmetaG_FD_177995 | JGI IMG/M metagenome (GOLD analysis project Ga0228710, IMG submission 177995) | Root nodule microbial communities from Medicago polymorpha collected in Santa Monica, California, United States - pink nodules | ecosystem: Host-associated > Plants > Roots > Nodule... | reverse complement strand
GAAATCTATTTTTTTTTTTTTTTTACGGATTAAATCAAAACCTTATCTTAAAGGTAGATGTATAATAATAGTTTAATTCAACTTAGTCCCAAAAAATTAAGGATAAATTTGTATAGGAGTATTTTTAATCATTCAAAAGAAAAAGTCACGCCATAAAAAAACGCATTCCCTTTGTAAACTATAGATATATTGGTGTACCTCTCTTTTGTGTATTATATAAACGATATTAAATCATTTAATTTTTTTTTTGAAGAATAAAAAATGAAATATATTAACACTGGCAATGGATCCTCTTAAGCACGAGGTGTATTAAAGAGGCCACCCCAAAAGGAATAAATAGTCGATGCATAATTACAAAGAAGAGGTTAGTCGATACCCAAACACAGTAACGGGTTCGACCACCAGTTATGATTGCCATAAACAAAATTGACATTGTGAGCTTTAAGCCACCAAAGAGAATGATATTTAACTTTTTCTAAAAGATCTATCATGGTAGTTTGAGTATTCTCAAAAACCTGTTGTTACGTTCATTCCAAACTATCCACACACCCAGAAGCCACAAAAGCTGCATAAAAGAACGTCGTTTTCGTGACATTCCAATGAAGTTAGTAAACTGAAAGAAATGATCATGTAATGTAAACGGATCAACTCCGGAAATGCCCAACCAGTTCCTTGTATGCTGCCATATAAAACTAAAGTATGCACAATGAAGAAACAAGTGAGTTGCCGATTCGTCAAACCCACAACCCGCCACACACGTAACATTTGCTTGCTGAAGAATGCGCCGCCTGAAAAGATTAAATTTCGTGGGCAGCCTGTCTTGAAGCAATCGCCATGCGAGGATAGAAACCTTCAGGGGTACCTGCTTATGCCACACAAGCTCTCCTGCTGCATCAATCATAGGAGCCGACTGATAAGTTAGAAGATGATAGGCTCCGCGCACTGTATAGCCTCCCACAATATCAGGGAGCCACTGCCACCTGTCAAAGACATCAGTTTGCATAGCAAAATTGTTAAGTAAAAGGCGACACTCGCCTAACAACTCCTCCCACGACCACAACCGTCTCCTCCATCTCCACGCATCTCCCCTACCTCCCAACCACGCATAAACATATCAGCCACCGTAATGTGCTTATTCAAAGCTAAGCCAAATAAACGGTCAAAACGCCTGCACAACGGAACATCTCCTAACCATCTATCCTGCCAAAAAAGAGTATCTGAACCATCTCATACCCTCCTCTCCACCCTATCAGCGAACCATCCCCCTCCATCAACACCAATACCATCCCTAATCTTCACTATCTCCCTCCACCAAATAGAAACACTCCGGCCCCCCTACCTCCAACCTTCCATCCTCCTCACCATATCTCGCCACCAAAACCCTATACCATAACCCGCCTCTATCAATCAACATTCTCCAACACCACTTACCTAGCAAAGCTAAATTAAATTCTCTCAACTCTCTCACCCCCAAACCCCCGTACTCCTTTCGAGAACATACATAGCTCCAAGCGATCCAGGAAATTTTCCTATTAAATCATTTAAATTGATAGATTGTATCGATACAATACAAATTTAAAGTCGTTAAAAATAAAAAGGATGAATTTAAAAACAAACTCACAACATTCATGCTAATAGCATAAAACAAAAGAGTGTATATGCATACAAATATGACTACATTTAAACCTCCGCAATACTCATGTCTCCGGATCTGCAATGTTGACAATGTCAACTCATTGATTGAATCTGCATTTGATCAAAGTTAATCCTTCAACTTGAATCAAATAAACATCGCACTAGACGAGAAATAAAAACACGATGCAGAAAGATGGGAAATCAAAACAAACAGAGTAGTGCTAAGACGACGAAATCATAAAAACAAACGGATAAAGACTGAAACTATTTGGAAACCAATTATTTAACTAAAAGAGAAAGAAAACTTGGAGCAGTGATTCTAGGTTAAAATTGACCATAAAACATCTATCTTCGATAGACCAAGAAAAAAAAAGTGGTGACAACTATGATTTTCGAAGGAAAAAAGAGAGAGAAAGAGAGAAGAATGTGTATTATATATTACTATCGAAAAGACGAGCACTCACGTGTCCATCTCTTATTTAGAAAGAGAAAAAGACAACTCAAAAGAGCTTAAATGAGTTTTTTTTTGAAGGAAGCTGAAATGAGTTATTTTCTTTATATATAACATACATTATTAAATGAATTGTTAGAAATTTTATCACAATAAACTTGAGGTTGAGTACTATAGTGCAAGGTTTATACCCACGCCTATGGGTGTACAAATTGACAGGGTAGGCGCGGTTGTGTGTATCTTACCTGGTCCTACTATTGTTTGTACATATATCAATTTTTTTAGGCTCGGACCTCATCCCCTTAACTTGATAAAGCTTGACGAGGGACGAGTTTAATAAGAATGGTCTTTATATGACAAGATCATGTTGGTCCCTAGTCATCATATAGTAATTATTGATATCTAAAAAAAGTTTATCATATTAATCCACTTGAGTTGATTTAATGGTGTTGGCTCGAAACTTTGAAGTGTGTTCCTCTCGAAGTCTCAGGTTTGGTTCTCTCTGTTTTTAAATTCAGCGAGCTAGTTTGACATCTTAAAAAAAATCATGTTAGCCTAAATAGGTGATTAGGTTTAGTCGAGGAAACCCCCTAACCGAGAGAAGGTTAAATGGAGGCTAGAATAGCCAAGCAAGGAAGAACATATTCTTTCTCGAGTCTAGTGGCTAGGAACGTGGGTATGAAAGATCTCAGATTGAGTTAAAGCGCATGTTTATAACGTCACTAACCAAGAAGAGCGATGGGAGAGGAGACACTTTCGTGGGGAGCTGCAAACCAATGATTTTGTCAACGAATCATGTCGTGAAAGAGGAGACTAAAAGCCAAACTTGGGGCGCTACAATCCCCTCAATGAGGAAAACCAACACACTACTCGCGAAATAAGACGAGCAGATGTTGAAGGTAATTAAGACACATCCAATCAAATACAAAGCTTAATTTGCTATTTTTATCTCTTTATCAATATGTATTTATCTACCTTTTTTACGTATGTCTTAGTCTAGTAGCTCAAAAGACAAAAATAACCATACTTAATGTTCTAATGGAGTAGTTAAAAATTCCAAAACTAGCTTCAATCGTTTGAAGAAAGGGAATTACAGTCGAAGATATCAACCGAACCTCTGTTAAATTCTTACTTCATCAATAGTAATAGATAATTTACATAACATACTAATAATTGTCTTAGCAATATTTTATAAATTTATTTGGTATAACTACTTCAATCCTGTATCAACACAAGGTGCAATACAACTATTATGCTATAGAATAGAGACTACTAATATAAATTTTAAAATAACATATACAATGTAACATAATAAAATAAGTCACACCCAATAAACCAAATAAAATAAAAAAAATGTTAACAAATGTCATAAATACATTGTTTAAGCATTTAAAAGTAGCAACTTTTATATTGGAAATTGTACGATTATGACTTTAACAAGTATTTGACTTGTATTTTTAAGATATAATTTCTTTTTGTGCGTTCCTTAAACAATATCTTTATGACACTTGTTAACAAGAACCATAAAATAGTTTATAGTATCAAATGTGAAATCTCAGTACGGAGGGAGTATGCAATGAGTTACACAAGTAAAAAAATCTCGTGTGTCCTGAAGAACTAATGAGACAGGTGACCCAAGTGTCAAACCATACCGATCCCTTGCTATACCGGTCAAGTCCTTGGACACTCCTTTGTCTTCATTTCATTTTCGGGTAAGAATCATAATTGACCGATATCTTACGGGACATGATGAGTTCATGACATGCAAGGCTGATAATGAACCAAATCTGTTTAAGCCTCGATTCGATAATTGATTAGTTGAATATAGTTTATGAATCAAATGAGTTGAATTTGAGTTTAAAATTAAATTTGTTAAATAAATGATTTTAATTTGAGGTATGAATAGTTCGACTTGTTTAGTTAATGAATCAATTCCATATAAATAATATCTCATCTTTTACATTAAAAATCCTCTCATCTAATACATTAAAAAGACTGAGACTATAAATCTTTTTCATGGAAGATTGAGATTACACTTAGAAAGCCAAGAGCCAGGATAAAATTAAAGAGAGAAAGAAAGAATAAACGTAAAAGAAAAATAAAGAAAGAATAGAAGCAAGTAAATTACACATGTTGTAACTCCCACGGTCCAATATTGCCTGATTGTAGCTCCAGTGTTGAGTTGAGTTTATATGGCGACAAGTAAATGAGATTGTTTATAGTTTAGCAAAGACAACCACATTATCAGCTAGTTTTGAGATCTTAGTTAAAATATTAGATTGTATTGAACACATCCTTATTAATAAAATGGTATAGTTTCTCTTCTTAAAAATAAAAAAAAACTACTAAAATTGTGCTATATTTCTCTATTTCTTATGCGTGAAAAATAAGAAAAGGGACGTAATACAATGCGCTTTTATTTTTTTTAATCAACTTGAGAGAGAAATTAAAGTTTTCCTAAAAAAATAAATAAGAAGAAAAATTAAAGTTGGACCTAGTTTTAATTATAGTGTATTTTCTTTTTTCTTTTGTTCATGAAATTTTCTTCAAGCTATTAAAATGAACCTATCGAGTTGTTCATGAGCATGAATCATGTTGAACTCGAACTTAAAAAATAGTTTGCGATAAACTTGAGTCGAGTTTTGAATCGATATAAATATGCATTGACCTTCTCGTTGTTGCTTCCTCTTGGTCAATACTGTTAGAAACAAATAATTAAAAAATAAAGAGTGAATTACACCCTCCTCCTCTAAAAGAAGCTTGAATTACATTCATCTTCTCTCTTATGTTAAAATATACATTTTCATCCCTTGAAATGTAAAACATATACTCCCCTCCCCTATGTGATGCTTGAATTACAACCCTTCCTTTTATCTATTTAAGCACTAAACTTTAATCTATTTTAGCATAAATAAATATTTTTATGATACCTAGTAATTTCGGACCACCATTTAAGAAAAATAAATTAATTTACATATAATTAAAATATAAAATGGAGGAGAGTCAGATTAAAAAAGGTAGATGAAGACTTAGGAAAACTATTAGAGAAACCACTAGAAAAGATTTAGAGGTCAATGAGTTGGATCCGAATATGGTTTATGATAGAACAATATGACGTCATTTGATCCATGTAGCCGACCCCACTTAGTGGGATAAAGCTTGGTTGTTGTTGTTGTATAATTAAAATGTAAATGATAAATAAATTTAAATATTTTGTTATTAATTTTTATAATTAAAATATAAAAATCACTTTAAAAAACCATATTTAGTCGACTTTTTTAAATAACCATATTTAATCGACTTTAGTAATTTTCCACATATTTTAGTTTTATTCTGTGTTGCTTCGTATTTTATAATAGAGTTTAAAACAAGGTGTTAATGAAATTGTGAATCAAAAATAGAGAAAAGTGCACATTCAAATTTTGATTATATTAAAATGGATCCGCAATACTGTTTTTCTTCGGAGTGTGCTAGATTTTTTATTTTTTTTTTGCTAAATTATTAGAAATAAAAAATTATTAAGGAAGGAAAGTGTAGATTTTAGCATAAGAAGAGAGTGGAATGCAATTCAAACTTCTCTTAAAGGGAGTGAGTGAAATATTTTCTAATATATTTTGCATAAGAGAGGAGAAGAGTGTATATTTAAACATAAGAGGGACATAAATCTTTCAAAAAAAGAAAGTGTAATTGACTCAATAATAAAACAGTACATAACATAACTTTTTTTTGAACCTACAAATTGTCAACATATCATTTTCTAAGTATAAACATTTAGCAATAATTTTCACATTGCATGGTATATGGTAACGAAGACCAAAATTATAAATATTGGCTCAAGTATCCCTAAAAGAAAAAATATATTGGCTCAAGCGTTTGCTACATGATGCACTAATTATAAACATTTTAAATTTACTCCATTAAAAAAACATTTTAAATTTACTTATGTTTTTGTCTTTCTGTTTTTGTTGGCAAGAATGATAAAACTGTAAAAAATAAATAAGTGTAAGGTATAAGTTGAAGAAAAATATATTACACCAAAACACAATATTTTTTAGGGTTGAATAAGTTTTTCGTCCCTATAATTATAACAAATTTTGATTTTAGTCCCTAAAAAATAAAATAGAATATTTTCATCCTCACAACAAAATTTATTTTGTCTTTGGTCCTTAATGACCAGTTTACGTTCATATGAATGTCAAAATTATAACTCTTTTATGACTAGGATGTATCCATGTTATATCCGTTTATTATGTTCATAGGCTTAAATGCACTTTTCACCCCTATATTTCAAAAAGTTGCAATTTTGACCCCTTAAAAAAAGGATTATTAGACCCCCTAACTTTTGTTCATCTTTTAAATCACTGATTTTGACCAAGTCAAAGCCTAGGTGGTAGGTCACTGAACTGATTTGGGCAAACAACTGTGTGATTTTTAATTTAAAATAAAAAAGAAAAACCACGCGTGTATTTGATGAATTAAAAAAATAAAAGGAAAAAGAAAGAAGAAAGAAGAACGTGACTTCTTCTCAATTTTCCCCCACATCTCATATAATCAGTGTGATTCCACTACAAAATATTAACCTACACAATATTAAAAAAATCTAAAATTATCTGTCGGACTACCATTCATTAAAACAGACGCCTTTGCCGTACCAACACATTCCAAGATCCACTTCCAACACAACCTTGGAAAATTCATATTTGCCATTACAGAGTCTAAATCGTATGCCTTTTCGAAGTCAACTTTAAACAAAAGTAACTCTTTTTTCAACCGAGTCGCTTCATCAACCGCTTCATTAGCAATTAAAATACCATCTAAAATTTGTTTCCCTTTAACGAAAGCCGACTGTGACTCAGATACCACACTACCGATCACGGACCGTAGTCTGTTTGCAAGAACCTTAGCAAGAATCTTATGCAGACTTCCAACCAAAGATATAGGTCGAAAATCATTCAACCTTTGCGGACTATTCACCTTCGGTATAAGAGCAATAAACGTAGAATTTAAGCCTTTTGACAGCTTGCCGTTTCGATGGAACTCGACCATAAACTGGAGCAAATCATCTTTCAATAAACTCCAAAATTCCTTGACAAAACCGAAGCTAACTCCGTCAGGGCCCGGACTCTTGTAACTGTCGCAATCCCAAACAACTTGTTTCACTTCCTCAATACAAAACGGCTTAGTTAACGTCCTGGCCTCTATAAAAGATAGTTTTCGAAAATTGAGTCCCTCTACACCTGGCGTCACTACATCCCTGGATTGAAAGTGGTTTGAGAAGTGAATGAAAACAGCCGCACGAATAGCATGAACCCCATCAACATTACCGCCATCAGCAGACACCAGGTGAATATTATTATGACGTCGACGTTGAGACATATAGTTGTGAAATTTTTTTGAATTTGCATCCCCCTCCTTCAACCAATTCATCCTTGATTTCTTCCAATGAATAATATTTTGCAAACGAGCCGTAGAGTGTAACGAGACAGATAAATCACGAAGTTCGGTAGCCTCCGTTTCCTGAAGATCCACAATTTCAGCTTTAGCATCTAAAACAGACATTTCATCGACATGTAACATCACCGAGACATGGTCAGAGAGACCCCGTTGATAAGCAACCTGAATACAATGCGGCCAAGTGTCACACCACTTATTTGACAACAAAAATCTATCAAGTCGGCTCATGGAGACACCATCACCTCTATACCAAGTAAACGAACGTCCACAGATACGCAAATCAATTAACAGGATGTCGTGAATGAATGTGTTAAAAACCTCCGCATCTGTGTGTTTGAGAGCCATGGCTCGACCCTTCCTTTCATCAACACTACGCATCGAATTAAAGTCCCCGAAGACACATATGCATACATCAATATTATTTTGAATATGTAACAACAAATTTCCCCATAATATCTTTGTAGCCTCTGAGTCACACGGTGCATAAACATTTAAAATAACAAAGTCTTCACCAGTAAGTAAAACCTTACCCTTAATAACCAAAACATGACGGAAACTAACAGAAGACGTCACCTCGATCCGAGACATATCCCACACTGTAACCAGACCACCAGAGGCACCGATGGACGGTTGGTACGACAAATTATGCACGCCGTCGCCCCACAAAGATTTAACCAACTGCTCATTCATAAGTTCCAATTTTGTCTCTTGTAAACACAACACGAGAGGGTTTTTCTCAAGCACTAACCTTAGCACCTCCGCCCTCTTCTCACCACCACCCAACCCCCTCACATTATAAGTAATAATCTTCATAGAAGCCTCCCTCACCTAACCCGCGACTCCTCCGACACCCTCAAGACTCTCCCGCAACACCCTCAAAACCCACCTCCTTCCCACTTAACTTCTCTATACCTCCTTCTGCCCTCCACTCTCTCCTCCCTCCCCTCACAAGCATGTTGAAACTATTAGAAGTATCACAGTTAACCTTCACCCCCACTACCTTTCCCAGCTCCCTAACATCCTCCTTAACCTTGTCCGCCTTACCATGTAAATGCAACCAATTTTCCCAATCATTAGTACCTGATATGAAACCTGTTGTGTTTGATTTTTTAGATGAATTGGATGTTAAAGCTTCTGAAGGCCTTGAATTATTATGTGTTGCCCGCATTCTGGTCTTGCATTTTTGTTTCTTTAATAACCGCATAATTTGCTTTCGATCACTAGCTTGCAGACGCGCTATTTTCTTCATAAAACCGACTGAATGAAGTGCCACTCCACCTTTCTTAATCGCTGCTAGCTTACCTGAATTAGCTGAAGGCCTTGAACTTGCTTTCGACTTTCTTTTGACAACCGTGTCTGCCTTGCTAGATGAGGAAAATATGACGCCTCCTTCTGATATTGTTTTATGGTCCTCAATCCAATCTATGCTCCACGGTCCCTTCTTGGTACAAGGTTTCGCCAAAGAATCAATTATCGGTTGCTTATTCATCATGATGTCGTTAGCGGAGGCTGCTACTTGATGTACCGGTTGTAAAATAAGGGATAATTGAACCTCAAAAAATTCACTACCATAGTCCTGGACTCCGCTGTTCGGCGCTGCCTTATTTTTGTGAGACACATCAACATTATTATCATGTTTGCACCATTTAGTTTGCAAATCGGTGACAAGGTCATCCAACTCCCATTCTCCCTGAACCTCATCCAACCCTTCAAGATTGATGTTTTGTGGTCTATCCTCCGGTATTGAATCTGGTTCTCCTTCCGACATGAAAGCATCCTCACCCAAATTACACCCTCATTCTTCCACTAACTTAATAGCATATTACCTCCCGTCAATAATAAAATCAGTCAACTTGTTCACTATCTCAATTTCTGGTGTAACGACAAGAATACGAGCAAAGTTTAAACGTGCTTTATCCGCTGTGCATTCATCAACGTAAAGAAAACGTCCAATACCAAAAACACAAAGCCTAAAAAAAGTATCATTCCAAGCGTGCACTGGAATACCGTAAACTCGCAACCAAGCACCACGTTCATAACGGATCAAAGAGTCATACCACTTATGGAAATTATAGAATAACATACCAAAAAATTCAGACGCCCCTTTAAGCACTATCGAAAAAGCATCTCCACCGGTGCAATGTAGAAAAACTCTATCTCCCCCTAAAGGAGTAATAGAAACGTTAGGAAACCCGACATCTTCTATACGTTGTTGAAAAGACAATGTTGAATCCCCCACCTTTATATGAGAAACCATGCCTGAAGTCGCCCATTCTCTATCCTCCTCGCAAGATTTAAACACCAGAATGAATTGTGCTGCCGATATTTCTGTTGGAATAGTGACTGGTTTCAGCTTACCAACAACATTCTTCTTCTCCAGCCGCACATTTCCCTTGCCATCGCCACCACTCACAGCCTCCTTCTCTCTCACCTTACCAGCCTTCCCTTCCTCCCTCGAAACCCCTACCACTGCCCCCGAACCTTCCTTCCCCGATCTGACTCTCTTCCTCCTTTCGAACTCCCTCACCGGCACCACAACAGACCCCACCGTAACCTTCTGCACCTTACCATTCTGAACCGACTGCAGCTCACCCTTGATTGCACCATTAACAGTCACACCCTTCCTGGGCACAACCACATAAACTCCCGTTCAGCCATCGTCACACCCGGCTTTGACTTCGCAACAACAATGTCGTTGTGTGCAAACCTATCGAACCTCGCCTCCTTTGCTAAAAATCGACACTCCCCCATCCAAACATTATTCAAGGCTTGTAGCAATTTGCTTTTATTCTTCACATTAACAAACCTGACGAAACCGAATTCCTGACCTCGAGAATTTCTATGACGTGCCACATACAAATCAGAAAGAATCCCGCAAACTTCAAATTCCTGACGTAAACGAAATAAAGGCAGATTCTCCAAAAAAATTGTGACATAGAAGGAAGCTTTGTAACCGTTCCTGTTGTCGACCATCACCAAATCATTTTCGTGCCATTCTGCAGAAGCCACACGACCTCCCACAAAGTTGGAGAAGCCGTCGCCATTCCTAACCCTAACCTCCTCCCGTTGCCTGTCAAAAGAAATATCCTTGAAACCGCTATCAGAACCTTGAAACCAATGTTGTCCGTAACCTGTCGCCGTTCCTCGCTGACCGTCTGAACCCCTTGACCTGTCCCGTCCTCTTCAAACCAGTTTCGTTGCTTTCCTCTTCCTAGACCTCACCACATTCCAATTTCCCCTATCCCCCTATTTCTGCCACCCTGGCTGGACCCCGTTCCCC
>Ga0228710_1012110_pt1 | contig 10823 bp, 8 predicted proteins | sample MedpolnodulmetaG_FD_177995 | JGI IMG/M metagenome (GOLD analysis project Ga0228710, IMG submission 177995) | Root nodule microbial communities from Medicago polymorpha collected in Santa Monica, California, United States - pink nodules | ecosystem: Host-associated > Plants > Roots > Nodule... | reverse complement strand
TTTATATATATATATATAAAACCTGTGAAATTCTCATCCATTTTTTTTGTGCACTTTGTTCATTGGCTTCTTCTTATGACTCGTCTTTTTCTTTTATTCCAATATTTTTGAAAGGTGTATCTATTATACTTATTAGGCTTGCCATGCTAATTATATGACGAGTTAGCGCTAGCCTGTGCGCCGGTCATAACCTGTGATTGGGTCGTGACAAAGTTGGAACCAACAAACAACACCACACGGTGGAGTAACCAATACATACATGCAAATTGCTCCACCAAGTATGGAAAAAAAAATTGGGTCTAAAATCCTTAAACCACCACCAAGAATGAAATTTCACTATGGCAACCATTTTGAGAGATTGACGACTCTTTGTTCTGAAAAATTTGAAGGTTACGCTCCTTCCAAACTATCCAAGTACAAGTCATCCATATTGTTTGAAAACAAATATGAACGTCCTTCATGAAAAGACGAACACCACCAAACTAAGAAGCATGCATGCCTGTTTCTGAGGAATGCACAGTAGATATTTCCATCCAATGCAAAATAGAAGACCAAACACCTGAGAACAATAACGAGCCTGGTTGGAGGATTCCACGCCAAGCCAAGTTATAGTTGGTAGTCTTTTATTTATCAATCTCCATGCAAAGAGAGACACTTTGAGAGGCATCACTTTATTCCATAATATATCTATAATTGGCGCTTGAGCTTGCTGATCATCAGAAGGCAACAATTTGTAAACTCCTTTAACCAAATAACCATATGATAGATCAAGTTTCCAAAACCAAGTATCTGTAACAAAGTAGTACAAAACGATATTATCCAAAAAATAAATGACTGCACAAACAAATCCTCCTCCCAGAAGAAAAAAAAAGCCTCCTCCTCCATCTCCGTTAGTCTCCCTCAACCCCCTACCCTAATCTCGTCATATCCTCAACTGGGTTATTATCCTTGACATAAATATCGTAAAGCAGACGAAATCTAATTCATAAAATTCCTCCTTACAGCCATGAATTGTTCCAAAAGGATGAACTTTCACAATTACCCAAACGACGCCCTATACCTGCCTCAAGCCAACCAACCTCATGCACACCTATACCCTCTCTAACCCCACATGAATATTTCCATCAACTAGATGTGTTTTCACTGCCCCACCTAATACGCCCACCCTCATCCCCATATTTCGCCACCAAAATTTAGAACCATAACCAACCTTGATCAACATGTAACCTCCAACACCACTTTCTAACATTTTCATATTAAATTCTATAATCTTTTGCACACCTAAACCTCCAAACTCCTTGTTAGAACATATCTTGCCCCAACCGATCCAATTTATTTTGCGAGCAGCTAAACTAATCCCCCCTCCTCCTCCACCCCACCACCACCATCACACAAAAAAGATTTAAATATTGATTCTATTTAAGAAATGATACATGTGGGAGCCTTACGGCAAGATTTGTTTGATCATGACAAGACGACCACCCATAGACAAATTTTTACTCTTCCAAAACATCTACAAGAACAAAAAAATTCTTTACAATCAATTTTGTGTAGAAGTATGGAGGAAATGAAATTGTTTGTGTTTGTGTGTGAGAGAGACGAACTATTAAGATAATATTAAATTAGATAAACGATGCCCCAAGTATGCTGTATGTGTATATACATATCATAACAAATTACCATACACCAAACTTCAGTCTGAATGCTATTTAAAAATATTCTGATGTAGCAGAGGATACGACAAAAATACCTTAAAAAGTCGAAAACCAAACATATAATTATCCAAAACTCTAGAAAGGATTAAACAAACAAACATAAATATTGTTTTCATTAACGGTTTCACATTGCTTTAGAGCAGGTTTGCCGATTATGTCCTCGTACACCTCAAACTCCGCAACGGTTTTTCCTTGAACGTCCATCCTACAGGTTGAGAATAAGATGTTAGTCATTTCCATCAACAGACAACAAATCAAATGCAATATAATATTCATGGGAAGCTTCACCCTTAAACACGCCCCTTAGTCATTTTATCAAATTTTCTAATCTCCTATATAAGAGTGATCTCCATATTGGAAGGGGGAGTTTTAATGTACAGCGGCTGCATCATTTATAATGTACAGACTAACTTTGTGTTTATTAACCTTTGTGCTTGAGGGCTTAACTACTTGAGAAGAAAGAAACAATATAAGGTTGGTATGTTGCAAGCATTTAAAGCCACGCCACTTGAGAAGCAGTGACTTTGTTTACAAGGAAACACACCATTCTTTGAATAAACATAGAGAAATACATAAAATTAAGCTCACTTTTTCAGGAGCAGTTTCCATTGTTAGAGTTGTTACCTCAAGAGAAATAGATGAACCCTCTTCAATTGCACATGATGCCAATTCCAGTTTAGTTTGATCCTACATCCACAAATTACATAGTTTCAATTTTTCATAAATGAATAACTTACCACATGTTCCCGTTATTGTCAGAGATTAAATCCTAGACTTCTTACTAAATTTTGGAGTACTTCTTCAATCAAAAACACCCTCTCTAACACTCTTGAACATATACATATTATTTGTTGAAAATTCAAGTGGAATATACTATTTTGGAAACATATGCCTCTAAATCATTTATACCCTACTTGAATTTGAAAGGACCCACTTGAATATCAACCAATATGAGTGTTTGTATTAAAAAAAAAAAAGGATAGATAGTGTGTTGCTAACATTTCTCTATCAAGTATCGATTGACAATTTTGATATAATTGAATAAAAAAACTATATAGTTCCTTTTAAACTTCTCATTTGAATGGAAAGGTTAAATATATATATATATATATATATATATATATATTATTAATCATCTATTTAAGAGCTTCAATATTCAAAGAGAGGGAGAAATAAATGGTAGAAAATGACCATATATGAGATTTGATATGTTGCATGCAGTTAAAGCCAATATGGTAATTCTCATGTCAGTGGTAGGGTGGGAATAGGTCAGGTCGGCGTACAGGGGCGTACGACCTAACCTGACCAATTTGTTATAAAGGCCACACTTAGGTTCTTAAAAAGTCTATTTAAGGCCTACGAAAAAAGCCTATGAAGTTTGATAGGTAGTCCTAGTTATGAATATCTATTAAAACGTTTTTTTTGAATTTATATTAAAATATAATTTATATTAAACATAAAAATCACAAAACAACTCAAACAATGGACCCCCTTCAAAGAAAAAACTCAAACAATGAACTATTTAAATATGCTTTAAGTCCTTATAGTGAAATAGCCCTTACAATGATAGGCATGCCTTGAAGCGAAATAGTCTTTTTAATATGCTTAAAGGTCTGTTTAGCCTATTTAAAAAACGGTAAAATGGATTATTTAATAACCTTAACATGAAATAAACCTGTAAATAGGCTTTCAAGTCGGACCAAATTTTTAAGTAGACCAGACCAGAAAAAGAAAAAAGGCCTACAACAGATCATAGGTTAGACTCCGACCTTTTAAAGTCGGGCATAACTTGGCATATTCTCACCTCTAGTGGTAATAAACAAAGGTTAAATTTCATTTTTGGTCGCTTAACTATTTAGGTAGTATCGCTTTGGTCCCTTAATTAAAATTCGATTTATTTTGGTCCCTTAACTTCTCCCTGTTACACATTTTGGTCCTTTCCGTTAGTTTTAATTCAAAAACATTAGGTTTTCTTCATCTTCTTCTCCTCTTTTTCATCTTCATATCATCTCCATCAACCTTCAACAACAACAATCCCAGAAAAATTCCAGAAGAAAACGAAGAAAACCTATTGTTTTTGAATTAAAACTAACGGAAAGGACCAAAATGTGTAACGGAGAGAAGTTAAGGGACCTAAATAAATCGAATTTTAATTAAGGGACCAAAACGATACTACAAAAATAGTTAAGGGACCAAATATGCAATTTAGCCTAAACAAAAAGAATGAACTGAAGAATATTAATAATAATTTAAAACTCACTTGTTTTGCTATTGCTTCAGTTGCTTCCTTAGTTGTAGATGGTTTCTCAAATTTTATTTTAGTTTCAACCTACAACCACAGATTACATATATAGTTACAATTTTTCATAAATGTAATATCATACAGCATATACCAGCTAAGAGTTATCCCCATAGATCAAATACAAGTGTTCTTTGAATGTATATCATCAAGTATATTTTCCACCATAGTATTTTCTCTATTTCTCCGCATCTGGTCACCACAATTCTTCATTTGAATTAAGTTTTGGACTATCAAAAACCTTACATTTCATTGTTTTCCAAATTGATATACGCACAAAAAAGAGCAGTAGTAATACAAAACTGGTTATGGTGCACTTAATGTACCAAAGTCCCAATTATTGTGATGGTGTCTTATGAGACTGAGGACAACATGCATATCACAAGTTTTAAGCCATCATTTGAGACGCATTTCTCAAAGTTGCAAAATAATTTTTGAAATCTTAATATTGATTTGTCAATGTTGCCACTTCCTCTATCACATGACATGTTACTTCTGATGATTAATTTCTAATGAGATAAAAAATAAAAAATAAAAGCTAGAAACTCACATATTGATTCGGAGGGTCGTCAACAAAGCCAACAAAATCCCCACTACAAATTTATGAAACACTGCAATCATAAATTCAAATTCAGCATTAAAAAATATATGTAACATTCATACGATTTTAACAGCCGAACCAGATATACCATCTAACACATAATCATGACCACTTGTTAGCAAACTGCAAAATATAGTGCTTTCTTTCGTTAAGCAACATATCCACCGTTCTTAATTATGTTACAAACATATCAAAGAATCAACATAATTGATGGATAGATCTGAGCATTGATTCCGTAAAAAAAAATTGTAAATGAGCTTTGAATTCAAACATAATGAAAAAAAAATTGGTACAAAATTTACAAAAACATAATGAAATTTCTATTCCATATATAAAACAAAAATTAATTGATTTGCTGAGTATGACTCATGTTCACCCATAAGTGGACACACACTTGAGTGCAAGAGAGGGAAGCTCCAAGCACAATCTTGATTGTAATTTTTAGTCATAGCATCTACAATGCAACTCCATGATCCATCTTTGTATTCTTGTGTGCCTTTTTTATCGATTATGTCATGAGCAGATTTTTGTTCTCAAAAGATAAATTCAATATCCAAATCTATTTTCTCAAAAATAATTCAGCAAAAGCAAGAACAAATAGGATCTAAGGAACATCAGAAAAAGGAATTAAAGAAAAAAAGAAAATTACAAACTACAACTTAATTCCAAGATAGGTAAAATGAAAGTAGGCCCTTCAACTGATTTGAAGAAATTAAGTGATGAAAAATATTACTTTGGTTTCAGGATTGTCCTTCCAGTTTGGTGGCGGAGTAAGATAATCTTGGGGATTAAAACCTTCTTTTGCCATGTTGCTTTCTCAAACAGCAGAATACAAAGCCTCAAGAAATGAAAGAAAACAACTTTTACAAATAGCAGAATACAATGCCTCAAGAATGAAAGAAAACAAATTTTATAATGCTGAAATGATCCAAACATGGTAAGAACACAAAAGTGCTCGTGAGTAACATTTGTTCTGATGCCATGTGGCAGGCATTTTGGAGTGAAGAAATGCACGCAAACATTGTAGAATTGTGAAGGGTGCGTTTCCTTGTGAAGGGTTTTGTTGTTTTGTGAATGAATTAGTTTGAAACCGAGGTTGTCTTTCTAGATTTTCTGATGTGGCAACCATGCTAAAAAGAACAACACTGAATTTAAGGAAGCAACTGAAAACTGGTTTTCGAGGTTTCAGATTCATTTACGTTGCTTAGCTAATACTTTCTACGGTCACATTTAATTTATAAGCAAAATACAATTTGTTTATTTTCGTTGAATAACTAATGTATCTAGTTTATCAATATGGTCAAATACATTATTTATTTAATGAACCTAGTCAACTGTTTTTTTGTTTATAAATGTGATTGGAGGGAGTACTATTGGTGGTAGTACAACAAAGTTGTCCAAAAGTCACAATAGTTAATAAGCTTCGACTTAAGGGCGTTTGCGGTGCGGTTTGGATAAGTTATGAGGCCAAACGTCATATGATACAAGAATTTAAATACTTATGGTTTGGTTGAATGATTTTGAAAAAAATATCCAGTATGATCCAATTACATGCAGTTTAGTTTGAATAAATTTTTGGATATTTGAAATTACAATTTTTTGAAATTTTATTAAAATAATATTATAAATACACGGTAAAATCATAGATTGGTGCGAAATATAGCATATAATATACTAAAAATTAGTAATTAAGAATTGAAATAATTGATTATGATTGAAACACATGAAATAAAAAAGATTAAATTTAACAAACAAGTATTATTTAAAAAATTAAAAATCAACAAATACTAGATTAATGTAAAATAATATACAAATAAAACAATAAAAAGTATTAATATTTTTGTATGGGGTTTGGTTTGGTTTGGTTTGGTTTTGAAAAAGGATAAAAAAAAAATTTGATCTGATTGGAACAGTTGCGATTTTAATTTGGACCGATTTAAATTCGTTATAGACTATATTTTTTAAGGATTATGGACTCTATTCCTTAGCTAAACGTTTGATAATGTCTTTTTTTAAATAAAAAAAATTTAAGAAAATTATTGGAATACGTGTTACAATATGTGTTGTTAGTACTACCTCTACTCTAAACTATCATAATTATGAAAAACTCAATTAGTAGAAAACGTGTATGTAATATGCAGTGGTTGGTTTAAGAAGTATGGAGGAAATGAAATTGTTTATGTTTTTGTGTGTGTGTGAGAGAGAAAAACTATTAAGATAATTGTAAATTATATAAACGATACCCCAAGTATGTTGCATGTGTGTGTGTGTGTATATATATATATATATATATATGCATACCATAACAAATTACCAAACACCAAACTTCGGATGTAGCAAAGGATAAGGCAAAAATACCTTAAAAAGTCGAAAATCAAACATAAAACTATTCAAAACTCTAGAAAGGTTTTAACAAACACACATAAAGATTGTTTTCATAAACGGTTTCACGTTGCTTTAGAGCAGGTTTGCCGATTATGTCCACGTACACCGCAAGCTCCGCAACGGTTTTTCCTTGAACGTCCATCCTACAGGTTGAGAATAAGATGTTATATTATGCATGTGAAAGTCCATTCCACCAACAAAATCAAATGTAATATAATCTTCATGGGAAGTTGCACCCTTAAACACGTCCCTTGTCATTTTATCAAATTTTCATATGTACCATTAAATTTGAATCTCCTATATTGGAAGAAGGAGGAGTTTTATTGTACAGACTGGCTTGAAAGAAGGAGTTTTAATATAAGTGTGATCTCCATAGTGGTAATTTCAATAACTTGTTACAAAAAATAATATGAGAAATAATATGAAGAATATATGTTATCCTTTATTAGAAATACTTGGAAGACTAATCACTAAAAAAGCTACAAAATCGAGGGCTAAAAATATAAATTTCTTATTAACCTTTATGCTTGAGGGCTTAACTGCTTGAGAAGAAAGAAACAATATAAGGACTTTGTTTACAAGGAAACGCCATTCTTGTAATTTTTGTGTTGGTGATGGTAGTACAAAATGAATTAACATATAGAAATACTTCAGATTAAGCTCACTTTTTCATGAGCAGTTTCCATTGTTAGAGTTGTTACCTCAAGAGAAATAGATGAATCCTCTTCAATTGCACATGATGCCAATTCCATATTAGTTTTATCCTACAACCACAAATTACATAGTTTCAATTTCTCATAAATGAATAACTTACCACATGTTCCAGTTATTGTCAGAGATCAAATCCTAGACTTCTTGTTAAGTTTTGGAGTACTTCCTCAATCAAAAACACCCTCTCTAACACTTTTGAACATATACACTCTATTATTTGTTGAAAATTCAAGTGGAATATACTATTTTGGAAACATATGCCTCTAAATTATGTATACCCTACTTAAATTTGAAAGGACCCACATGAATATCAACCAATATGAGTGTTTGTATTAAATAAAGGGATAGATAGTGTGTTGCTAACATTTCTCTATCAAGTATGGATTGACAATTTTGATATAACTGAATAAAAAAAACTATACAAATGGAAACATATTTACTTTTAAACTTCTCATTTGAATAGAAAGATAATATATATATATATATATATATATATATATATATATATATTTATTATTAATCATCTATTTAAGAGCTTCAATATTCAAAAAGAGGGAGAAATAACCGGTAGAAAATGACTATATGAGATTTGATATGTTGCATGCATTTAAATTCATACAACTTGAAAAACAATTACAAAGAGAGATAGGTTAAAAGGTTTGATATGTTGTATACAGTTAAAGCCATTATGGTAATTCTTATGTCAGTGGTAGGGTGGGAATAGGTCAGAACAGCGGGCGTACGGCTTGACCTGAGCAATTTGTTATAAAAGCTACGCTTAGGCTTTTTAAAAAGTCTATTTAAGGCCTACAAAAAAACCTACGAAGTTTTATAGGTTGTCCTAGTTATGCATATCTATTAAAAGTTTTTTTAAAATTTATATTAAACATAAAAATCACAAAACAACTCAAACAACAGACTCCCTTCAAAGAAAAAACTCAAACAATGAACTATTTAAATAGGCTTTAGTCCTTATAGTGAAATAGGCCCTTAAGGCTTTACAATGATAGACATGCCTTAAAGTGAAATAGTCTTTTTAATTTGCTTAAAGGTCTGTTTAGCCTATTTAGAAAACGGTAAAATGGATTATTTAATGACCTCAACAAGAAATAAACATGTAAATAGGCTTTTAGGTCAGACCGGGTTTTTAAGTAGACCGGACAAGACAAAGAAAAAAGGTCTACAATAGACCATAAGTCAGACTCCGATGTTTTAAAGTCTGGCATGACCTGACATATTCTCAACCCTAGTCGGCGGTAATAAACAAAAAGAATGAACAGAAAAATATTAATAATAATTTAAAACTCACTTGTTTTGCCATTGCTGCAATTGCTTCCTTAGTTGTGGATGGTTTCTCCTCAAATTTTATTTTAGTGTCACCCTACAACCACAGATTACATATATATTTACAATTTTTGAGAAATGTAATATCATACAGCATGTACCAGCTAAGAGCTATCCCCATAGATCAAATATAAGTGTTCTTCGAATGTATCAGCATGTATCCGCATCTAGTCACCACAATTCTAATTTGATACACGCACAAAAACGAGCAGTAGTAATAGAAAACTGGTTATTGTGCCCTTAATGTACCAAAGTCCCAATTATTGTGATGGTTTCTTATGAGACTGAGGACAAAATGCATATCACAAGTTTTAAGCCATCATTTGAGACACATTTCTCATTGTACAAAGATATTGTAAAAATTGCAAAATAATTTTTGAAATCTTAATACTGATTTTGTCAAAGTTTCCACTTCCTCTATCACTTGATATGTTACTTCTGATGATTAATTTCTAATGAGATAAAAAATAAAAATAAAAACATTACATATGATTTATGCTAGATATGTAATTAAAGATGCTTTGAGAAGTAATTAATGGGTTAACAATGTACTCCTTTAACTAAGAATCTCATTATTCGATATGCCCTGGAAAAAAGATACACAAAATATATCAGGCCTCGTTCACTTCTCATGTTTCCTGTTTTCATTTTTATAAATTTCCTATTCCTCATCCTTTTCCTTTACAACTTTTGATAATAGATCTAGCATTTTTATAAATTTCAAAAATGCTAAAAATACAATTGTTCACTACATAAGTCTTCCATCCCTTTGCTGGTAATTAAAATGAACATACATTTTAAGAAATGAAAAGTGATAAAACACGTATAATATTTCACAAGTATTTTAAGGGAGTAAATTAGATAATAATTACTGATCAAGAGAGTCAATTAGAGGTACATATACCACTTAGGTTAAGTGTTAATACTGGTTGTGCATAAGAAAATGATTCGACCAGAAAAAAAATAAAAATAAAAAGCTAGAAACTCACGTATTGATTCGGAGGGTCCTCCTCAACATAGCCTACAAAATCCCCACTATAACGGAATATTTGTCCTGTCTCCAAATTTATGAAACACTGCAATCATAAATTCAAATTCAGCATTAAAAAAATTACATAATATTCATACAATTTTAACACCTCACCGAGATATACCATCCAACACATAATCATGATCAATTGTTAGCAAACTACAAAATATAGTGCTTTCTTTCTTTAATAAACATATCCACCGTTCTTAATTACGTTTCAAACATATCAAAGAATCAACATAATTGATGGATAGATCTGAGCATTGATTTAGTAAAAAAAAAGTTGGATCTGAGCTTTGAATTGAAATAGGATGAAATTTCTATTCCATATATATAACAAAAATTAATTGATTTGTTGAGTATGACTCATGTTCACCCATAAGTGGACACACACTTGAGCGCAAGAGAGGGAAGCTACAAGCGCAATCTTTATTGTAATATTTAGTCATAGCTTCTAAAATGCAACCCTAAAGTATAGCCAAAAAAAAAAACTATGGCAGGCACACAGTTGTCGAAGACATAACTCCATGCTCCATCTTTGTGTTCTTGTGTTGTGTGCCTTATGTCATGAGCAGATTTTTGTTCTCAAAAGATAAATTCAATATCCAAAGCTATTTTCTCAAAAATAATTCAGCAAAAGCAAGAACAAATAGGATCTAAGGAACATCAGAAAAAGGAATTAAAGAAAAAAAGAAAATTACAAACTACAACTTAATTCCAAGATAGGTAAAATGAAAG
>Ga0228710_1012108_pt1 | contig 10824 bp, 5 predicted proteins | sample MedpolnodulmetaG_FD_177995 | JGI IMG/M metagenome (GOLD analysis project Ga0228710, IMG submission 177995) | Root nodule microbial communities from Medicago polymorpha collected in Santa Monica, California, United States - pink nodules | ecosystem: Host-associated > Plants > Roots > Nodule... | reverse complement strand
ATGGAGACTCTGAAGAAATTCAGCCTCTGAAAGCCCTCAGACTCTGAGAAGGAATCTTTTGACTCTGAAAGCGTGCGGTAGTGGAAAGGGTTACAGTTAAGTCTAGTAACTCCTAGCCCACTAACTGTAGAAGTTACTTGTTAGCTCTCTGACGTGGTCTGTTTGTATTGGACACATTAAGGGCAATGATGGTTATATGCTTTTAAACAAATTTTCTCGCGCCCCCTATTTTCGTCATTAATGAGATGTCCATTTTTTCCCCTCTGAATGTGAAACGATTTGACAAAATCACTATATATATCAGTCACACACGTCTCACTCACTTCTTATACACTTTTCAAGTTTTTGAGCATTCTCTGAAAAATCAGATTTTTATTTTCTCACAAACTGAAAACCTAGAACCCTAAAACCTTCAACGTTCATCAATGGCTTCCTCAAGTGCAAGACAAGAGATTGATTCATCAAATCAACAAGCATCATCCTACGAAGTCAGAGGAAGAACCATGTCTCTTGAAGAATGGGAACTGAATGTACAAGTTGAAAATCCAGTAGATCTCCTATCTCTAGCTCATCATGGATGTGATCTGAGAGGCATCTATCTGGCTCAAGACCTGATGGATTACTTTGGCATGCTCAATGGTCCAACCTATTTGACATTGGTTCGACATTTCTGGGTAAGAGTTCAAATCTACGACCTGAAGGCATCCCAACCGGAAATGGATGAAAAGGTTCTGATTGATCCAAGTGTAGAAGGTAAAACTCGTGAAGAAATGGGATTGAAACCTTTCAGACGCGAAGAGATCAGATCAAGCATCGTGGGAATCCCAATAGTCATCTCAGTAGACACAATTACTGGGGTGATCAGAAGAGCTTCAGAAGGAAGATTTGTATATGGGCTGAGAAACAAGAATAGCCCATGGATACCCATTGTTAACAGAACCATGTTCAACAGCTCTACCAAAGGAAAGTATAAGGAATTGGATATGAGAACCAAGATGCTACTGAAGATTCAGAATGAAAATCTCATACCAAAGGGAAGTGGTGGAGATAAACCTTCTCTTGATCACAAGGTGTTTCTCCATTTCTTCTTGACCAAGGAAAGAGCAAACATGCCTAAATACATCTTTAGACACTTGATCAAGAATCTGAAAGACAGCCAAACCATCAAAAAGAACTTTGTTCCATATGGAAGGCTAATTTTAGAAATCTTTCATCAAGGAGGGATTCTGGATGCTCTTAAGAGGGTCAATTACTTTACTGATGCACAGCTTGGCACAGTAATAGGGAGAATCATTAATGGAGCAACTCTGGTATCCATGAAGCTTATTAAGAAAGAGGATTATAAGGAGCTGAGTACAGACTTGAAGGAATCATCAGTGATCTCAAATCTCATGGATGACTTTCCTCCAATCTGCAAACAAGATCCTTTGGAAGTCAGAGTCATGTTTATAAAGGAATATTTTGAAATGACTGGTCAGATCATCAAGATAAGTGACATTCCAGATGAGATGTATGGTGGTGCACTGCCTATTGCTAAGAACAGGAAGTCTCTGAAAAGGAAAATGACAGAAGCTGAATATCTTGATGACACTCCTGAATTTGCTGCTAAGATAGCAAAGTCTTCTGCTCCTCAACCTAATCCTTCAACATCTGATATGCTCCTTGTTCAGCAAGAAGCTCCAGAAGCTGATGATTATGAGGTTCTGACCAAGAAGAATAAGCAAATGGATCCTGAAAATATCATTGAGATCAACTCTGGCACTTCCTCTTCATATGTATCTTCAGACTCCTCTGAATTTGATGACTCCACCTTAAGTCTCATTGATAAAATCAACAAATTTTCAGAAAAAGCCACTAAATCAATCCCTAAGAAGACTAATTCAGTAAACCAACAATCACCTCAAACCTCTCATGAAACCACCTCTGAACAAACTTCCACTCCAACTTCCATATACCCCATCCCACTACAAATGATCCTACCAAAACCTGTTACTAAGACAGTGGTTCTTGAATCTATACAAGTTACAGCATCTGAACCATCTGTGATAGTAACAGTCCCCAAACACACTTCCACTCAAACTCAAACTCAAACACAAACTCAAACTCACTCTCCAACTCACACTCACACTTCACCATTCCAAATGATTATACCAGAACCTATTGCTGAGACAGTGGTTCCTGAGCCTGTACAAGTTACAAAGTATGAACCATCTGTGACAGTAACAGTTTCTGAACCAATTCAGAAACCAACAAAGAAACCAACACAAACCCTACTTACAACTACCACAAAAGACCAACCTTCATCATCATCATCATCAATTCAAACCCTCAAACAAACACCCCCAAACCTTCTGGAGTCTGAATTCCTTGAAGCTGAAATGCTAGAGATCAGTAATGACTTGCAAAGACTGGTTCAACTCAGAAGGTCCCCAACCTTAACAGTTGCTTATGAAGAAAAGTGGGCAACTCTGAAGGCCAGAGCCTCTGTACTCCTGAACTCAGTCAGCAAGAAGTGCATCAAGATTCAAGCTGCCGCATACAAGCATCACTTCTCAACTATGCATTCTGTTGAAGAAGATCAAGCTCCTCTTCTGTACTTAGCCAATACTCCTTACTTCCCAGAATCAGATTATGTGACAAGGGAAGCAAAGATGTTCAAACTACTGAAGCAGAAGGTTCTGAAACAACAGGAAGATGCTAAAGCAAGAGAAGATCTTCTACGTCAGAGACAGTTAGAACTTGAAGCAGCTCTGAAAGAACAAGCAGCATTAATAACCCAGTTGATGAATAAACAACCAAACCCTTAGAAGCACACCAATTTTTTTTGTTTTGCTTAGTTTTTGTTTAGCTTCTGAATGTTTGTTTTGTTTGTTTTAAAATTTTGTATTCTTCATTTATATATATACATATTTTTATTCAGAGTCATTTCATTTTTGTGTATGTTTTTCTTTACTTTCCTTTTTACTTGTTTTTTTTGTTAATGACAAAAGGGGGAGTAGTAGAAGTATTTGATTGAGACTCCGAGCCCAAGCTAAAATGAAAATTTATAACAATTGCATTTAGGAGAATCTTTAATTATCTCAAGTTTTTTTATGCTTAAAATGAATTTAATTAACCTAGATAGGACTAGGGGGAGCTTACAAACCTCACCTTAAAGACTATAAGACTCAGGGGGAGTCAGAGCTTAAATACCTCAGACTCTGAGCTTACAAACCTCAGAACCCCAAAGTCATCTTGTTAATTAAGTTAACAACAATTGATACTTTTAATACTTGTGTTTGTCATTATCAAAAAGGGAGAGATTGTTGGAACAAAGGGTGTTTCTCAAAATCACCTCTTGAGTTTTGATGATAACAAGGTATTAAAAATTATCAATTGGATATGCTAACATGTGTTCAAGTGTACAGGATCATAATCAAAGTAGTATTCATAAAGATTTTGATTGAACAACTCAAAGAGCAAAGGAATTTTATTTGAAGCTCAGAGTGTCTGGAAGAATGTGTCTTAAGAAATGCATCTGAATAACTGCATCTGAAGAAACGAGTCTGAAGATAGAGCTCCTGAAGACACGTCATCAGAAGCAATGGTCATCAGAAGCATCCCACCAGAAGCTACTTCACCAGAGTTGACAAAGTACAGTGTACGAAGTGTACAACCACGAACTCTGAGCACGCCTCTGCAACCACCATCTCTGTGATTTTGTCTCTACATCAAGACAAGAATAACAGTAATATTGCTACAGACATTGTTCCGTTTCAAGTGGAATGGATTTGAAATTAGTTCTTCATAGGACAATTATCAAATCAGGCAAAAGATCAATGGTGAAGAATCAAAGCTTCAAGCAAGACAAGTTGATGTAACGGCTAATTCTCAACGTCTCTCAAATCCTCTATATATAGGGATGAAGACTTGGAGAGCAAAACAACAAGACACTACACACGAAAGCAAAGGCCAATACTCTGTGCAAAACGTCGTAAACTAAACATCAACAACTTAGAGAATTCTTTCAATTGTCCAAATCTTAGAATTCTTAAGTGTCTAGAAAAATAGAGTCTGTTCTGTTTAGAATTGTATTGTGAATACCTCTGATCGTATATCAAGTATTCAAAACCTTATTCAATTATTTGTAATTGTTAAGAGAAGTCTCTTTATGTAGTGATTGAGCAAAGGAAGTCTCTTGGAGTTGTCCTTGAGCATAGAAGTCTCATTCTTGTCTGATTGAGCATAGAAGTCTCTTGGAGTTGTCCTTGAGCATTGAGAAGTCTTTCTCCCTCCTTCTTGTGGTTTTTCTCAACTTCAAAGTCTTTATCCCTATTTATAGAGGATTTGAGAGACGTTGAGAACTAGTCGGTACATCAACTTGTCTTGCTTTGAAGCTTTGATTCTTCACCATTGATCTTTTGCCTGATTTGATAATTGTCCTATGAAGAACCAATTTCAAATCCATTCCTCTTGAGACAGAACAATGTTTGCAGAATTGTTATTGTTATTCTTGTCCTGATGTAATGACAAGTTGCAGGGATGGTGGTTGCAGAGGCATGCGCAGAGTTAGCGGTTGTACACTTCGTACACTTTACTTTGTCAACTCTGTTAAGCTTCTAGTGAAGTGGCTTCTGATGAGATGCTTCTGATAATCTTGCTTCTGATGATCTTGCTTCTGATGACCTTGCTTCTGATGACGTGTCTTCAGGAGCACTTTCTTCTAACGCATTTCTTCAATATAAATTCCTTTTCTCTTTGACTTGTTCAATCAGAACCTTTATGAATAGTAGTTTGATTAGGATCCTGTACACTTGAACAAATGTTTAGCATATCCAATTGATAATTTTAATACCTTGTTATCATCAAAACTTAAGAGGTGATTTTGCGAAACACCCTTTGTTCCAACAATCTCCCCCTTTTTGATAATGACAAACACAAGTATTAAAAAGATCAATTGTTGTTAACTTAATTAACAAGCTGACTTTGCGGTTCTGAGGTTTGTAAGCTCGGAGTCTGAGGTTTGTAAGCTGCCCCTAAGTCCTATCCAGGTTAATTAAATTCATTTGAAGCATTTAAAATAATCATTCGCACAATTATAAAAAACATGAGATAGAAAAGATTCTCCTGAATGAAATTGTTATAGAATTTCATTTTAGCTTGGGCTCAGAGTCTTAATGAAATACTTCTACTACTCCCCCTTTTGTCATTAACAAAAACTAAAGAGAAGTAAAGAAAAACATATAAGGAAGTACAAACTCAAAAGTTCAGAAGCAAAACAAAGGAAATTAACTAAGCAAAACAAAAATAAAATGGTGTGCTTCTAAGGGTTGGATTCCTTGTTTTGTTGATGAACTAGGGCTATTAACTTGGAAAATTCTGCAGATTGCTTCTCTATGAGTGCAGCTTGTTACTTAATAGTTTCTTCAAGAGCTAGTTGCCTCTGAAGAAGAAAATCTTCTCTGGCCTGAGAATCTTCTTGTTGTTTCATCACTTTCTGTTTCAGCATCTTGAGCACTTTTGCTTCCCTAGACATATAGTCTGATTCTGGATAGAAAGAAGCATTTGCTAAATACAGAAGTTGAGCTTTAGCCTTTGCAGCTAAGTGCAGAGCTCTTAGGTGGCGTTTTACTTCAGTAGCATGAATCCTGATGCATTTTTGGCTAACAACATTCAGCAATTCAGAAGCCCTGTTCTTCAGAGATGCCCATTGATCCTCATAGTCAATAGACAGAGTAGGGACCCTTCTGAGATGCACCAGATCCTGCATGTCCTTACTGATCTTTAACAGTTCAGTCTCAAAGAATTCATATTCCAGGAGGTTTATGGGTGGTTTTTCAAGGATCTGAATGTTTGATGATGATGAGGGTTGGTCAGTGGTAGTGAGTGGTAGGTTCTGTGTAGGTTCAGAATATGGGATTGACACAGAAGGTTCAGATTCTGTAACTAGGACAGACTCCTTAACCACTACCTCAATAACAGATTCTGGAATGGTCATTTCTTGAGTTTAAGTTTGAGTTTGAATTGAAGATGGTTCAGGGTTGTTTTGTTGAGTGGGTTTTGGTGGTTGTTGGTTGACTAAATCAATCTTTTTAGGGACTGATTTAGTGGCTTTTTGTGGAGTTTCCATGAGTTCACCACCCAAGTGTCTCTCTAAAGAGAACAGGTTTGAGGGTGAATCACAATGGGGTAAATCAGTGGTGTTTGGCTCTTCAGGATCTTCAGAACCTTCAGCAGTTGCTGAAAACTGACCCTTCTGAAGGGGTGTTTGTTGGGTAGTTTGTGATGGTTTGAGGTTGTTTGCTGGGATCATATTGAGAGGTTCAATGACAGGGGGTTGGAAAGGGTGGTCAGCTGGGAGTCTATTGCAAACATCGACTCTTATCTGAGACATTTCCCCAATGCTTTGAAGTATAGCTGGGTACTTTTGCTGAAATGGCTTAGGTTTTTGAGAGGGTTTTGGCAACATATTTTTTCTCTGACAAAGAGGCATGTCGTCATGGTCAGAATCATTTATGGGTGATAGAGGGGGTGAGATGATGGTAGGTGAGTCTAAAATCTGAATTATTTTTGCTGAGTTAAGATCAGAAGGATTACCTGAAGCTTTTGATTTTTCAGCTTCTGAAGCAGACTCTGGAGCAGCAGATTCTGGAATATCTTCTGAAGCACCAACTTCTGAAGTTTCTTGAATCTTCTCCAACATCTCCTGAGCCTTTTTCACAGCCTCTTGCTCAACTTCACCAGCAATTGCCTTGACCTCAGCAAGCTTTTGAACGTAGAAGTCATCACAACTATCTAGCCCAAGTGACTTGAGCTTTTCTTCCCTTTCTGCCAAGTAATGTTCCTTCTTCTTCTTCTTCTCTTGTAGCAACTTCGCAGCATGCTCATCACTCCTTCTGGCCATTTCAAGAGACATGACGAACATTGGAGGGACAATCTCAGTACCAGTAATTTGCGTTTTCTTGGGCCTTGGCTCTTCTGCTTCCATTTCTTCAAGTGCTAATTTAGCTACTTCAGCATTGATTGAAGATTCTCCTTTGCCTCTTTTCCTCTTGGGAGTAGGAGCAGGCATGCTGTCATAGTTGGTTGCTTCAGACTTATCTAGCTTTTGTTTCTTCGTCTGAACACCGGCAACTTCTGAATGATCATCAATCTTGGCCCTTTTTCCTCTGACTCTGAGAGGAGCCTCATCAGGGATGTCAGGGGTATCTTTATCCAGAATGATTCCTCCTGATTCCTTGGCATAGGTAGCAATGAGTTCAGCCAAAACTTCAGGATTATCCTCTTTTGAGATTGGAGGAAAATCCCTCATCAGTTCTGTTTGAACTGCAAACTCTTTCATGTCCTTCTCACTTGGAGCGAATTTCCTGATGATCTTCATGTTTTGCAGGGTCTTGACATTGATGATTTTCCCAGTGACAGTTTTGAGAGACCTGTCAGAAGCAGGCCTGTGTCTTCTCAGAGTCTCCAGCAATTTACCTTGTGTGAATATCTCAGATAGCAGTCTTCCACAGGGTATTTGCTTTCTCTTGCCTCTGATTCCTTCTTTGATAGCCCAACACAGGTGGTGCATGAGGTATCTTGGAAGATTAATCTTTTCATAAGCAGCAGGGAAGTACAGAACCAGCTTGTGATCCAAACTTGGTCGGTCAGATCCACCTCCCTTCTGAAAGAAGCAATCAGTAATAAACTTCAGAAGCATCCTGTGGTTATCGTCTATTTCCACCAGTTTGGTTGCTGGGTTTCCTTTCAGCACCTGAGTTGTGAACATTTCCAACAGGGGATGCTTTCTGTTAACATTCCACAGAAATTTGCCTTCAGGAGCAACTCTGCATGCTCTGGCAATCACTTCTTTTGTGATGGTTATGGGAATACCCATCACGGCTGATCTGATTTCTGTCTTTCTGAATGGTTCAAGACCCATCTCTTTCCTTGTTTTGTCTTTCAGACTAGGATCTCTTGCCACAGCCTGATTCTCTTCTGTTTTTGCAGCATCTAGATCATAGACTTCAGCCCTGACCCAGAAATCTTTCACCAGCTTTACGTATGTTGGTCCATTCAACATACTGAAATAAGCAGAGAGTTGTTGCGCTCCCATCAGAGCATCCAGGTTTATACCATTCCTTTTCAACGATGCGAAGTCAACCGGTGATTCTACTTGCACCTCAAATGATTCTAACGGAATAGCCATAGTCTTTGGCTTGATCAGATAACTGGACCCAGTGTTGAGATTCATACCCGAACTGCTTGTAGAAGTTGCCATTTGAAGATTGATTGAAGGTTTAGGGTTCTTAGGGTTTCTAGTTTGTGAGAAGAGAAAATCTGATTTTTAGAATAACTGCTCAAAAACTTGAAAGTGTAAGAAAAGTGAGTGAGTTGTGTGTGACTGAAATATATAGTGAATTTGTCAAATCGTTTCACATTTAAAGGCGACAAACAAACAACTCATTAATGATGAAATAGGGGGCGCGAGAAAATTTATTTAAAAGCATATAACTAACATTGCCCTTTATGTGTTATTACCCAATACAAACAAACCACGTCAGAGAGCTAAAAAGTAACTGCTGCAGATAGTGGGCTAGGAGTTACTAGACTTAACTGTAACCGTTTCCACTACCGCAAGCTTTTAGAGTCAAAAGATTCCTTTTCAGAGTCTGAGGTCTTTCAGGGGCTAAATTTCTTCAGGGTCTCCAACAGGGAGTTTGAGAACTAAACAGCTTCTGAAGAGTTCCGAGTCTGATTTTTCATTCAGAAGCAAGCATTACTCAGAGACGAAATGCATGATCAAATTTTTCTTTATAAACTTAAATCTTTCAACAGTCAAAGGTTTAGTAAATATATCAGCCCATTGATGATCAATATCAATGAATTGAATATCTAAAATTTCTTTTTGAACATTGTCTCTGATAAAATGATGTTTAATTTCAATGTGATTGGCTCTTGAATGAAGAATAGGATTCTTTGACAAACAAATAGCAGTTGTATTATCACAATAAATGGGAATACAGTTTTCAGTTATTTGATAGTCTTCTAACTGATGTTTCATCCAGAGTAGTTGTGTACAGCAACTAGCAGCTGAGATGTATTCTGCTTCTGCTGTTGACAAAGCAATAGTTGCTTGTCTCTTGCTAGCCCAGGATATCAGATTATCACCAAGGAATTGACAGTTTCCACTGGTTGATTTTCTTTCAATCCTATCACCAGCATAGTGAACATCACAGAATCCAACTACCCTGTAATCTGAAGATTTCTTATACAGAAGCCCAAGATTAGTTGTTCCCTTCAGATATCTAAAGATTCTCTTAATAGCAGTTAAGTGAGGTTCTCTAGGATCTGATTGAAACCTTGCACACAAGCATACACTGAACAAAATATCAGGTCTGGATGCAGTGAGATATAACAGAGAACCAATCATACCTCGGTACAGCTTCTGGTCAACTTTAGATCCTTGATCTTCTTTGCTTAGAGTGCAGGTAGGATGCATTGGAGTGTTCATCTCTTTACATTCTTCAAGTTTAAACTTCTTCAGAAGCTCCTTGGTATATTTGGATTGATGAACATACACTTCATCTTTGCATTAGTTGATTTGAATTCCCATAAAGAACTTCAATTCTCCTATCATGCTCATTTCAAATTCTTCCTGCATCATCTTTGAAAATTCCTTGCAAAGAGATGGATTAGTTGAACCAAAAATAATATCATCAACATAAATTTGCGCAACTAGTATGTCTTTCTCAAGAGTCTTCTTGAATAATGTTGTGTCAACTTGTCCTCTTTTAAAATCATTTTTAAGCAAGAAATTACACAGTCTGTCATACCAGGCTCTAGGAGCTTATTTCAGACCATACAGAGATTTCTTTAACTTATAAACATAGTCAGGATGTTTTACATCCTCAAATCCAGGAGGTTGTTTCACAAACACTTCTTCAGAGATGACACCATTGAGAAATGCACTTTTAACATCCATTTGGTACAAAGTTATGTTGTGATTTACTGCATAAGAAAGAAGTAACCTGATTGCTTCCAATCTTGCAACTCGAGAAAAAGTTTCAGTATAATCAATGCCTTCTTGTTGGTTGTACCCTTGAGCAACAAGTCTGGCTTTGTTTCTGATTACTTCTCCTTGTTCATTCAGCTTGTTCCTAAACACCCATTTCGTTCCAATAATGTTTTTGTGTTTAGGCTTAGATACAAGATCCCACACGTTATTTCTTTTGAATTGATTTAGTTCATCTTGCATTGCTAAGATCCATCCATCATCAGCTAGTGCTTCATCAACTGTTGTAGGTTCTATCACTGACAGCAACCCCAAGGCAGACTCTTCTGGCCTGAAATCTGATCTAGTTCTTCTGGGACTTTCTTTGTTGCCAATGATTTGATCCTCAGGATGTGAAGACTTGTATTTGAATGAGTTTCTAGACTGGATAACTTGCTGTGAATCAATGTGATCTTCTTCAGAGGCTTCTACGATTGGAACATCAGGGGATGTTACAGCTTCTGGAGCATCAGGGGCTGTTATAGCTTCTAAAGTACCATTCAACTCTGAAGTCTGATCAGGTTCTGAGTAATCATCAGACTCTTCTGAACCTGCAATGTTTTCATCCAGCTATGGAGTTTTACCTCCAGGCTCTTTGTCATCAAATTTGACATGCATAGATTCTTCAACACAGAGTGTTTCTGAATTATACAGTGTGTATGCCTTAGACCTCTCAGAGTAACCTAAAAAGATACCCTTTTGAGCCTTTGCATCAAATTTCTTCAGATAGACTTTGTTGTTTAAGATGTAACATGTACATCCAAACTGATGAAAGTAAGATATGTTAGGCTTCCTACGTTTAAAGAGTT
>Ga0228710_1012107_pt1 | contig 10825 bp, 7 predicted proteins | sample MedpolnodulmetaG_FD_177995 | JGI IMG/M metagenome (GOLD analysis project Ga0228710, IMG submission 177995) | Root nodule microbial communities from Medicago polymorpha collected in Santa Monica, California, United States - pink nodules | ecosystem: Host-associated > Plants > Roots > Nodule... | reverse complement strand
TCGCTGCCATGTTTCTAAACCAAAACCAAAACAAACAAAAAATTAAAAAAATATCACAAACCCAGAAAATAAATAAATAAAAATCTAGAAAATAAATTGATATAACATAAAAAAAAAAAAAAAACCTTATCATAACTTTGAAAAATTAAAAATTAAAAAAAAAATACTTAAAAGGAAAGAAACCTTGTTTGTAGAAGCTCACCTTGAAAAACTTGAGATGTTGTTTGGATGTTGTGTAAAAGAGGGTAAGAAGAAGGTGGAATTCAGTGAATGTTTGAGATGATAATGTTTGTGTTGCTCTTTTTGTAAGTAGTGTGCTGTTTTCTTTGACTCACAAGTAAAACAGTGTTTTTTGTTTTTGTGTTTGTGGGTGTGTGGAAAGATTTCAAGGTTTTGAATGAAACTAGCCAAAGTATGAAATGACCCTACGACTTGTTATTATTATGCCACCTAACTAAATTACCTTTGGATTTATTCAATAATAAGGAAAAAGGATTTTAGAGCAAGTTGCATAAAAGGAATGATTGTGGAGGAGGAAAAATAGGGGCCATAATAAGGGATGGGTTAAAGGGTGAGAGGGGAGGGTGAGTTGATGGGTGGCAGGGTGTGTTTGTGGTTTGGAATGTTTTGTATTATGGAATCTAAGAGCTCGAGCACCTCGTGGGAGGCCAAGAAGTTTATGTTTTTGTGGTTTGTGTGATTGTATGAACTTTGCTTTTATAGGGTCAAAAAATGTGGCATTGACAAAATATTAATATCATTTTTATAATAAGGTTCTATAAATGAGGTTATTTCCAATATTGACATTTGAATAAAGTCAATCAATAACAAACTTTTTTCTTTTCAATTAACTTGAATTTTTTTTAACATATTTATCATTCATATATTGTGTCAATTTTTAGTAAAATAGTTCAAAATTAACATCATTTTTTAAGTATTTATTTATTTAAAAGTTTTTTGAACAATTTATTTATTTAAAAGTAATTTTACTTAGATTATTTCTTCAAGTCATTTTTGTACAAATTTAGTTTTTATTAAAATGTATTTTAAAAAATAAAATTCAATTAAAATTAATATGTATGTGCGCATTCAAATTCATGTTTGGAATCACAACAAGTTATGACAAAAGGAAGGTGCCTCTATAATTTTGTTGAAGCTCCAATAAAATTGTAGTTTTTGCTAAAATTATGGTGATACATTGTGATTATGTTAAACTCGATTTAGCCTTGCATTGCGTCATAGGTGTTTCTAATTTTGATACTTTAAGGACAGGCTAAGAAATAAGAAAATAAAATGTGTTAATAACGAAAAAAGTATAGTTAATTTTTTTACCAATTTAGATAAATCAAATTCAAAATTTACCGTTGAATGACTTATCGTTGAATGATTTGTTGTTGAATGGTTTACCGATATAAATTTAATATTAATATAGTTGACCAATTTAATTAATTTATCAAATTTTTAAATAAAGAAATTTGTTAATTTAATACTTATTAAATATATTTTTGTATTAAATGATAAAAATACTGTGCAAGATTAAGATAACATAAAAGAAAACTAGGGGTATAAGTTTGATGGTTTGGGTTGTGATATTAAGGCCCCGTTTGGTTTGAGCTTATTTTGAACTTATGAAAAATAGCTTATGCAAATAAATAAGTTTTTATTTTAATTTATAAGCTCTTACTAACGAAAATCGTATCTTCATAAACAGATTGTTTCATAAAAATATTGTGCAAGATTAAGATAACATAAACAAAAACTAGGGGTATAACTTTGATGGTTTCGGTGGTGATATTAAAGTCCCGTTTGGTTTGAGCTTATTTTGAACTTATGAAAAATAACTTATGCAAATAAATAAGTTTTTATTTTAATTTATTAGCTCTTACTAACGAAAATCGTATCTTCATAAACGGATTTTTTCATAAAAATATTGTGCAAGATTAAGATAACATAAACGAAAACTAGGGGTATAACTTTGATGGTTTCGGTGGTGATATTTAGGCCCCGTTTGGTTTGAGTTTATTTTGAACTTATGAAAAATAGCTTATGCAAATAAATAAGTTTTTATTTTAATTTATAGCTCTTACTAACGAAAATCATATCTTCATAAACGGTTTTTTTTCATAAAAATACTATGCAAGATTAAGATAACATAAACGAAAACTAGGGGTATAATTTTGATGGTTTCGGTGGTGATATTAAGGCCCCGTTTGGTTTGATCTTATTTTGAACTTATGAAAAATAACTTATGCAAATAAATAAGTTTTTATTTTAATTTATAAGCTCTTACTGAGGAAAATCATATCTTCATAAACGGGTTTTTTTTCATAAACTACCTCAAAACCTTATAAATAATACATAAAAACTTATTTATTTGAATAAACTGTTTTATATAAACTCCAAAATAAGTTAATTCAATCATAGATAAAACTTGTATGTAGTTACCCAAATACATATTTTGAATCAAAAACAAGTTATTACAAATAAGGTGGCCTTGTAATTTTGTCGATGTTCCAAATTAAAGCGTAGTTTTTGTCAAATAACAATGGCACATTGTGATTATGTCGTTAGTCCAGACATGCCATGTCTAATAGATGTTTCTATTTTTACACTTTTAAGGACACGATAAGAAAATTTGATAAAACAGCTACTTAGAGTACAAATAAATTGAATCCATTTACGGATTTACCATTAAAATTTGTGTTTAATTTTTTAATAAATAAAAAATTATAGTTAATTATTTTCCAAATTTAGATAAGTTGAATTCAGAATTTGCCGATGAATGATTTACCGTTGAATAGCTCACCGTTGAATGGTTTACCGACATAAATTCAATTTTTATTGGATTCAGAATTTGGCGATGAATGATTTACCATTGAATGGCTCACCGTTGAACGGCTTATCATTGAATGGTTTACTGGCATAAATTCAATTTTTATTTAGTTGACTAAATTATAGATCAACTAATTTATCAAATTCTTCAATAAAAAAGTTTAGTAATTTTATATTTATTAAATATTTTTGTATTAAATGATAAAAACATAATGCAAGATTGTGATAACGAGGGCCAGCCCAAGGGTCACTTGGCCCAAGTAAGGACTTTACGCCTCAAAATTTTGGTTGAGAAAAGGCCTTAAAATATTTTAAGTTACTTATAAATATAGAAAATTGCTCTTCTCCCATCAAAAATTACTCTCTTCCATACAAACTGACGAAACCCCCCCCCCCCCCCCCCCCCACGTGACTTAAGTCACGTTGACATCCATCATGACTTAACTCGCACTCATTACGCGTCAACGTGACCTAACTCACATAGATTGTAAGTCAGTGTGAGTTAAGTCACGTTCTGCTTGTGTCCATTACCAGAACAATATAATTGGCTTTTTTTCCCCTAATTTCCTTCATTCATTCATACTTCCATACATCCATTTATTCATTTTCATCCATGTTTTCATCATTAATTCAATCATTCATTCATTCATAATTAAAATACGCATAATAAAAACAAAAATTAGGCAAACTATCATAAAAAGCGCAAAAGTGCAAGTGTAAATATATTACATCCATATCCGATAAATATCATAAAATAACCACAAATATACAAATGTCTTAAAATAAGACTCTACTCATGTGGACTATGGCTCCTGGTCCTCCTTCGCGGAACCGGATCCTTCTGCATCATGCTATACTCCAACTGGATGTCCTCCATAATGCCGGCAAATAGAGGATGTGTAAACACATCAGGATGCAACATAGGACTATCCACTCTGAGCCTGATGTTCTCAATGATCTTGAGTGGATCGGGAACCTGTCTGGCTCACTGCTGCTCAACAATAACCTCCTCATAATGAGGGACAAGAGTTGTGTACTCAACAACAGGTGCAGGTTCGTTGAACATAGGATGGGATACGCAGTAAAACCATTTGATGTACCCCTTCGCATACCTCCACAGTTTTTCCTCCAGTGTTTGATGACCCCTCTCGGCATGGGTAAGAACATGGACCGTGAAATCCTGAAAGGCGACAACCACATCCGCTAGGTTAAGACCCCCAATCATCGCATGAGTTTTGGGAATGGTCTGACAATAGTTGTATTGTCTGAGAATCCGCTCTGGTAAGTGACGGCACAACCTGTCTTTGTCGACCATAATCCAACCGGAGTACCAGCAAATGTCCTAAAAAGGTGTGATGTCTCGACTATCCTCGTACGACCTCAAGATGACATCATCATTCACCATCAAATCAATGAGGCCTCTGTAGTGTACATAATCAGAATAGCCCATGCGGGGTTTCCATCTAGCCGCAAGCGGGTCAACACGCTCATAACCCCTCAAAAGCTTCCTCGAAATGAGCTTCCGGAAGTGCTCCAAAACCCATCCCTACAAAACATAAAGAGACAGAATAATATCAGCATAAGTATCATAAACGCATATACAGACACAATAATATCGTAAGTTATTGATGATCCGCTAAAAAAAAGAAAAAAAATATAACCTCAAGTAAGATCATGTAACCACCAACGACGCTAATCTTCGCGTCTGAGGTAAGAGAAAGCTGGGAGTACAAAAAAGCAAGTGTCATCCTGCCCCAGGACCACTCGTCCAATGTGTCCAAGTCCTGAAACTGCTTCAGCCGTATCAGATGAACACATTTATTGTTCTTGTTGGTGAAAATGGTGTAGCCAACCAAGAGCAACAAAAACGCCTTAATGCATGTGTTCCTAGCAAGACCTTGCTCCTTCTCCTTCTCTTGCTCGTCATCAGCAGGATGCTCCAACCGATTACACATATTGAGCAGTCTTTCATAACACTCCTTCAGGTAATTTATGCTGACATACCCACCCCACTGTTTAGTCACCTCCTTTTGATCCTCATCCTCTGTAAAACCCAACTCGTTTTGTAGCAGTTGTATACCGTCCTCATACTCTATATCCGCCTCAGCAACGAGCCTCCCAATGATAGGGATGTCTAAAAGACACGCCACATCATCGAGTGTGACGGTCATCTCCCCAACGGGCAGATGGAAGTTGTTGTTTTCCGCATGTCATCTCTCTGACAAGGCAGTGATGAGGTCATGGCTAATGTTTTCATACCCAGTCTTAAGGAGGGGGAAAAACCGAATGCATTCACGCGCTTCCAAAACCATCCCTTTCCATGCATCTCCCGGTACTGCCAAGCTCTCAACCTTATGCTTCTTCCCGTGCAAGACAACGGTCAACTTATGCGTCTTCTGAAACTGAAATACAAACAAAATAAACAAACAACACACTGTAATTTAATCGTAAAAAAAAATACAATAATTAAAATAAACCTTAATTATTTTAACATAAATATAAATTCGTAAAATTAAATTTAAATAAACATTTAAATTGACGCATGTAATTAAAATCTATGCGCGTAATTAAATTGACTCATAATTTAAGTCAATTTAAATGTTTTAACATAAAAATTTAAATCGTAGTAATTAACATATCATTAAAATAAAATTGAACAATTATACTTATTTGGACATTGTCCCATAGCTTGCATGCCACGTGTCTAGCGAAATTCGGTAGAAGCGACAAGTCAGTAGGGTCCCTAGGAAAAACATGTGGTCTGGCCTGCTCACCCTCCTGCTGGTGAGCCTGCTCATACTGAGGCTGATGCGCCTCATGCTAATACTGTGTGGGGTCCACTGTCTGGGATGTACCCGTCTGTGACGTCGTCCCCTTCGCATCGTCACTCTTACTGTTCCTCGTGTCGCCCCTGTCTCCGTCTACGAGGTTGAGCCTGGAGAGGGCACGAAGCAACCTTTTCAGCTCGTGCACTCCCTGTAGCGGTCTCCATCCCTGGCCTAAGTCTGTCAGGCCTCTCAGACATATCTACACATCATTTTAAAAAGCAAAAAATCAATGTCATTTCTAACTATTCAACAACAACGACAGTTAAATTTTGAGAGTGTCGTTTCAATATGTAAACTACCACATTGCAGTCAAACTCACTATAATCAACATTAACAATTCAATTTTCTAACTAATTTCATCATTAACAATGCAAAAAACAAACAAATTTTCATTGAGACATTTTATCAAACACCTAGAGTTCAACATAATTTATAACAATTTCTAACTCTAACCTAAATCTAACCTACCACATTTCAATCAAACCTACTCTAATTGACATCTAAACTACAATTTTTTTTTTACAATTTCATCCTAAAAAATCTAACATTTAAATCAAAAAAACACCAATACAAAAGGTTAGAGAACACTTACTTGTGATGAAAGTAGAATTTGATGTTGATTTGGTTGAGTTTGGTGAAAACTGCAAATATTGGGAGCAAAATCGTATTGTATTTGGTATTGTTTTGAAAGTGAATAGTTATGTTTCTGAGTTGTTGTTCTATAACAGCACGCAACGTGAGTTAAGTCACGCTGGGTTACAACTTGCGTGAGTTAACTCACACTGAAAGTACCGAGCGTGATTGAAGTCACGCAAGGGTACTTTCGTCAAATTGGTTGGGAGTGAGCATTATTTGTTGTGAGAAGAGCAATTTTCATAAATATATTATATGAAAGTTTATGAATGAATGTTTCCAAAGTTGAGTTTATAAAAGTGAAGGCATCGTCTTTCTTTATTCAAGGTTCAATTCTTGACTCCAACAAATCTAGAATTTAATTTATTTCTTTCATAAAACTTATGTGATTTTTTTATTGTAAAGGGTCTTATAATTTGTACCCAAAAAAAATGTTTCATAATAAAAATTGTTTTAGGCATCAAAATTTGTTGGACCGACCTGGTGAGAACATAAAAAATAATGGGGGATATAAGGTTGAGTAGGTAATTTGGATGATAAATTTAAAATTAAGGAGTAGACTAATAAGGAGGTCAAGGGTTCGATCGTCATTTATTTATAAAAAAAGGTTCGATTATCATTTTCGAGATAATACCAACGATTACTAACAATATTAACTTTGGTCGTTTAAAAAAAAATCTAACTAATAATTATTTATATAAATAAAAATTCATTGAATTGAATAGTTAAAACATAAAACCAGCCGTTCAAAAAGAAAACATAAAATCAATATCCACATTTTTTTTTTATCAAATACTATTATAACATTTAAAGTTGGTTGATTTTCTTATAAATAAGAATCGAACTTGGTACCTTAGAATTTCAACATTCATATACACAATGCACCAACCACTTACACTAAATCTTAGTGGTGTTAAACTCATTGATTTAAATTTAGTAAACTTCTTTTTAAAACTAAATCAAGTAGTGTGAGAGAGGAATAATCATCTAGGTCGATACTACTAACAAACCACAAGTCAATGTTAGTAAAAAAAAATTGGTTACAAGTCAATGTTAGTAATGAGTAGCGTGACTTGATTTTTACTTGCATAATTGATGAGTTAATCGATTAAGGGATATTCGATCCATTAAAAAAGATATTTAATCAATCAAATAATAAGATAACATTCGATTAAGATGAAGAAAAAAAATCAATTAAGTTAAAATATAATCGATTAAGTTCGGTGGATAATTTGATTAGGTGGTATAGTTAATCAATTAAATGTGAAGCATCAGTAAGATTTTTTTTAACAAGCCAAAATATAACTTATTATGAACAAAATGTTCTATCCAGCTCAAGAATTGTTAGAGTACAGCAAAAAGAGACAAATATCATAAAGAAAAACTACATGGTACTCATATACAGCAAGGGGTTAAGCCACCGTATGATAAAAAACAAATGTAACATACTATATTTTTAACCATCAAAATGATAGTAGCTTAATTTTGTCAAGCAACTAATATAAATGATCTTACATTTCTTTCGAAGTCGTTTAAACACAAGAAAACCAAATTACCTATAGGGTTTTGAAGAACCACTCAACTGACAAAACATAAATAAGATTATATTGTTATTAGTGAATAAATAACTATTGAAGTTGATTTAGAGAATGATGGTGGTTCTATTTACTCTACAAATTATATATGGTTGACGAAGATGAATAGTATAATTAAATGTTTAAAATGCTAATTGTTTATGATAAATATGATGTTAGATTAAGATAGAAAGTTTTGCTTGCTATTTTGAAGATAAAGGCATGATGATAATTTATGTAAAAAAAACGACATGATGATAATTTGTGTAAACAAAAAATAGACATGATGATAAATGTTTAGGGCTTGTTGTCCTTAAGTCCGTTAAGATCTTCATATGAATTTTTCCCGGATTAAGATCTTCTTGAAGGGAGCCAAGCTTTTATGTTTGACCGTCTGAATTTGTGTGTTTATCAATTATCTTGTTAGCCGATATAGGCAAATATGCGATTAAGGATTAAGGTTTAGGCAAGGAAGCCTCCCAGTCAAGGTAAGGTTGAAGTCTAGGACATATGACCAAGGGATATTTAATTCTTTATCAAGTCTACCAACTAAGAACACGGGTATCAAGGAATTTATATTTAGTCAAAGCTTAGTACGCCTTGGCAATAAGGCTAAAAACCCACATTTCATGTTTATAATGCCACTAATCGTGAAGGGCAATGAGAGAGGAAGCACGTTCTTAGGGAGCTGCACACTAAAGACCGTGTCATGATGGACGAAGCTAAGAGTCGAACTTAGGGCACCATGATCCCCTCAACGAGGAAAACTCATACACACTAAAGACCATGTCGTGATGGAGGAAGCTAAGAGTCTAACACAAGGCACCATGATCCCCTCAATGAGGAAAACTCATGCACTAGCCGCAAAGTTAACCAATCTAGGTTAGATAATGAAAGCCACGTCATTTGGCTAGTAGGGATAACTTTTGCATATAAATACCCAATTTATTAATTGTAAAGGAAACATCCAATCCAACACAAAGTTGTTTTCGCTATTTTTATCTCTTTATCAATTTTCTTTTATATGTGTTTTATGCATTTCGTAGTCTAGTGTCTAAAAAATTCACAATAACCATAAAAGCTCTATTGGAGCAGACAAGAAATTCACAATTGAGGGACACAATTTTTAAATGGAGATGAAAGAAGTACTTTTCAGGAATATACGAAAATTGAAAAAAGAGTACACCATCCGGTCACTATTATAAGCAAAAATTTACATTTTAGATTTATTCAATTAATGATGTATAAAATCTTTATTATAGTCCACATACATCATTTAATGATGAATCTAAAATGTTAATTTTTGCTTATATTAGTGATCGGATAATGTATATAATAAGCAGAGACATTCTTGAAAAAAAAAAATACCGAGATGTCTCGAAAAATTTCAATGTGATGTGTGCGATAAGAAAATATGCTCCACCAATCCTTTAAATAGTATTTAATTTCTTCATCTTCTTCTTCTTTTTTATGCAAAGTTATTAATAATTTTTTTATCAACTCTTTATTTGAAAAATATCAATAAACAAAAAATTATTTAATATACCTTATAATATGCTTTATTTAATCAATTGTTTTTATAGAATTTCAACTCCTCATGTAATCATTATTGTATGTAACAAAATTTTGTTTAAATTTAAAGATAGTTAAAAAACAAACTTGAGTTTTTCAAATAGATAACATGAATTCGTTTTATTGAAAATGAGTAAATAAAGGTAAGTGAGGAAGAACATAAACAAATCATATCCTTAAACTATCAAAAGAAGAGTTAAACAAGAACGTTAATTTGTACTCGAACAACACTTAAAAGAGAACGAAATATTTATTTTTGGTTTTATAATACATCAATAGGGTTTTTTTCCTCTAACAAAATCAATAGGGTTTTTTTTCGTAGACTAATTCTATTTCGTTTTACTAAATTTACTACACCATGCCAATCCGCATACTTTTGTCAAGCTTTCTGACCCCTGCAATGCTTTTACAAAAATCATGTTAGATTTTGTTTTAGGGGGAAAATCATGTTAGATAATTAGTGAAGTGTGAGTTAAATATGGGCGAAGAAGAAAATTAAGTGTGTTGAGTACTTCTAGCCTACGGTTAAGGAAAAGGGTTCAAATTTTTTTTATAGGATAATGGATTCAAATTCTATTTTTTTATTAAACATTGAGACCCTAAAGTTTTATCAAATGTTTTTAAGAGTTGCTACTGATTAAGTTTACGATTCCTATAAAAAATTTAAATTTCGCTTTTAGTTAAACAATTAATTGAATTATTATGAAGTTTTATATCTACACATGAATTGATTGGAAAGTTAACCTCAAGTCTCCAATCTTAACTAGATGGATGTGATAAGTGTGATCAGAGATTTTTTTATTTTTTTTTACAAAAACAAGATGATATTCATTCATTCAAATCGAGAGATTACATCATTCAACACCGTTGAAAATGTAAATGATGAATATGCGAACAAACTCACAACATCCAAGTTAATATCATATAACGATATAATGCCTACAAAAATATATGATAAAACTAAAGTGACCGGACTATCTATGGCCTTCGGATCTGCAATGTTGACGCTCAAATCTTTGATTGAATAATCAATCTTTCAATATGAATCAAATAAACACCGCAAGAAGACGAGAAATCAAACAACGCCGTACAAGTCGACGAACAATTGTACGTAGACAAGCATACTAGTTATCCATGTTAAATGCCACATCAGAGTTAATGCATGATATGGGGCAGTCGATAAAGCATTTTCGTCTGTATGGGAATTGATAGCAGTGTCTCGTTTTTAATGGAAGTCATGTTGCTGTCGTTCTGGGACAAGGAAAGTACGTGCCCTATTGTAGATAGAGGAGTAATGGGTCATTTGGGTTGAACTTCCTTCCATTTTCTTTTGAGAAAGAACTTATTAAATGAGTCAAATAATTGAAGCCAATGTAGTAGACTTTT
>Ga0228710_1012105_pt1 | contig 10826 bp, 4 predicted proteins | sample MedpolnodulmetaG_FD_177995 | JGI IMG/M metagenome (GOLD analysis project Ga0228710, IMG submission 177995) | Root nodule microbial communities from Medicago polymorpha collected in Santa Monica, California, United States - pink nodules | ecosystem: Host-associated > Plants > Roots > Nodule... | reverse complement strand
GTCATGAAAGTTAAAAGTAATTTTTTTATTAAAATAATGAATTTTTAATTTTTACAAAGTTGAACATGCAACTTTTCCTCTGCTTCTCAATACAGTATTTTTGTTAGGGATGAGTTTCATTAGATGACTATCTTCAGTTATCAACTTGAATATGACTATTGAATCGACGTATCAAATCATTACCGAATTCTCTAATTTATTTTTGCCCTAATTCCTTAGTGACAGAATCATTAATCCTAAAATAACCCCTAATTCTTTGTGAATTTAAGATTAGAATTAAGCATGATTGAACAAGAATTCGTAAATGGTTTCAAGGGTTTGCATCTATTCCTAGATTACAAAGGCAAGAATTTCTTATCTAAGCGTTTATAAATTCCACTTCCGTTTCACAATATAAACCGTAAATCAATTTAAAGGCGGCCAAACAATAAAAGCATTAAGAACAGAGATAAGAAAAATGATTCAATAAACTTCTTCAATAATCAAAAGAAAGTCATAAAACAAAAGTTGTCATCTAGATAATCTCATCCCTAACAACATGAAAATTAGTTACTCATGATGTTTGTCAAAAGCTAAAAGAGAATCGACAATTACACATAAAATTACAGTTGAATGACGATCAAAGCCGGTTGATTCACTCTCCAATTGGTCTCCCAAACTGCAGCCGTCACTGTGTTTTTCGTTCTCCTCCCCTTTTCCAACTCTCCCGGTTTCCTCCTAAACCCTTTTTTCTTTCTTTTCCTGGCTTATATAGCATAGCACGTGTACAGTAAAATCACAAAGCGGAGCGCTAGTTCAAAGGCTATGTGTTGGGCTTCTTTGACTTGGAGTGTAAGTGGGACCACATGATTAAAAATATAGGGAGGCCAAATACACATTACATATTATGGACCAAAGAGAAACAACTAAATTCATCAAAAAGGTAGTGGAGAAAATGGTTATGCAATTTGCTGAAAATGCCATGTGCCTTGAATATGTATTATAGGAACACACAGGTTCAGCCATGCGTAGGAAATTAATTCTCTTGTTGAACATTGATCATTGGTCTTTCATGCCTCAAAACTTCGATTATGTGCTTGAATTAATCATTCATAACTTTTTGAGTATAGGTTCACTTTATCAATTCAACCTATCAAAAATAATAGAGAACAAAAACTCCAAGAATTTGTTTAGTTAGAGACAATTAGAAACAAAATAACCAATACAACTAAATATTTTTAAAATCCTCTTTTTTGCTCAGTTTGACTTTAAAAGCACTCTGAATTGATTCAAATTCAACTTAACTTAAAACTACTTAAAAATGAATGTAAAAATACTAACTATTGAAGAATTATCACAACCCCAAACTTAATATGTTGCTTGTCCTCAAGTAACAAAATAGACAAAAGTTAGAATTTGCACAAATTTGAAAATGACACACCTTTCCGAGAGGGTGCTCAGATCCTCATTCGTCCCACTTCCGACGTTGACTAACTTACCAATTTCGCTCGAGCGGGGCAGACTTAGTGTAACATCCCAATATTTTATACTTTTTTTTTGAGTAATTTAGTTGTGTATGATAATGTGGTGTGAATTGATATATTTTATATTATCATGCTTTATATGTTTTTGTGATGTTGGAAAAGAAATGTTACATTTTTTTTTTTATGAATTAAAGAAGAGAAGGATGAAAATGTGAGTTTGTGAAAGGATTGACTTTTGGTTTGTGTACTTGATGATGCATTAATACTTGACTGTAACTGCCTTAGTGGCGGGTTAATATCATATTTCTTAGTGGTGCCTAAGTGGCGGGATTTAGTTTTCATTATCAGTATCATGCATGACATATGCATCTGTGTGGTACCTGTGTGGCGTGTTATAGTTATATTCTGTGTGGATGCCTTAGTGGTGGGTTATATCCGGATCATGTAGTACTTAAGACCATGCATTTTACACATCATTGCATTGCATTGGGTCTGTTATACATTTGTGTGTTGATAAGTGATTAAACTCTTATATATACAAAAGAAATGTGTATGAACTTTACCTTAAAGACTTAAATGTATTTTTCTTATTTCTCTTTGATTGAGAAGTTTTGATACTATCTATTTTGTGGCATTGTTCTTTTGCTTTGAGTATGAACCAATTTGGATAAGGAAATTGACCCCTTACACTAACATTTTAGGTACCAAAGAAGAGATGGTCTATGCTTTGAAGTTTTTGCTTGAAGTGCGTACGGGGGACAAATTGGGTTTTTGATCGAATTGTAAATTTTAAAGGATATTTATTTTAGGAATTTTTATTAAATTATGTTAAGAATTTTGTATAGATTTTGCTAAGAATTTATTATTGATGATAAAAATAAAATAGTAATAATTTTTGAAAATGAGAATGAATTAGGCGTAGTGTCTTGGATCAAAATCTGGGGCGTTACACTTAGAGAAGATAATTCATACTTTCAACCACACTCTATTTTCTATTCTCTTCCTCACCAATTCTCAAAGCCAGTGGGGCTGGTCATGGCGTTTGCCCGCTCCAATCGACATGTTAATGCATTTTGCTATGAACTTGAATAAATTAAAATAACGAAAAACAAAGAATGAGAGTCTCTATGTGAGAGTATATAGATAAAATTAGAGTTGATGACCAATTTTGAGGCTTTTAAACATGTACATTGTCATTTGTTTACCATATCTCTTTGTTAGTTTATTTCTTCCCTTGTGCCTATGTGACTAATACATTTGTATTAGGTTTAATAGCAATTTTGACCCCCTAAGTATCACAATCTTGCGATTTTAGTCTCTGAACAAAATAAATTACAACTTAGCCCTTTAAATATTGTCCATTTTGCAATTTTGGCCCCTCAAGTCAATTTTGATCCATTCAACGCACACATGACACCTCATTTAAGTGAGTAGGATGTCACGTGTGTAATTTTTGAATTAAATTTTTTTTAAAATTGCCACATATTTGTTTATAGATACAGACGAAAAATATTTTGTACAGGGAAGGAGAAGAGAATGGAGAGGGGAAATCGATGATGTTTTTTTTCTTCTCTTTTTTCTATTTTCTTTTTTATTTATTTAATTCCATAAATCAACTGCTCATAAAAAAAAAAAATTAATAATCAACTAGATAAACTTAAAGTCAAAGAGAATCTTCCAATAGAGGAATTATCAGTAAGCCAGCAAATCCATAGGACTCCCTACCCAAAAAGCACACAACCAAGACAATGAAAGATCAGCCTCTTTTCTATGGCCAAGGCATGAAAGGCGGAGATTAACTTTGAATCAACAGGGGTAACAAAAACTAAAGAGAGGAAGAAAAAAAAAAACCATTGAACTCTAGTTGAGCACCCTTGGATGTTTAAATTTGTCAAGTAGTTTGAAAAAGAAAGATAGGATAAAGGGTGCATGGTGGTAACTAACTAGTATACACACTCTTTGGTTGACTACAATTAATTTTCTTGAGTTCATATAAATATCTTAGTTTTATAGTACACAAATGATATAAATGTAGTATCATAAACAAGTTTGTTTCCCATGCTGGATTAATAAGTTTTATCGTTGTGTCAAGTGAGATATAACAAAATTTATTAATTTGGTTGTGAAACATAAACTTGTGCATGATACAGCACTATTTTACTTGTGTACCATAGACTTAACCCGTAAAATGATTTAAACGTTCTCAAAAGTGATTTTTATATGAACTTATTTGAGAGAATAAAACAGGAGTAAATCGCTAAATTGATGTCTAATATTGTAATGATTGGTAATTTTGGTCATTGAAGTTTACAAATAAACAAAAATGTCCTGTAATGGTAAGATGTTGATTAAAAACATATATTAAAGTATTTTAGTAATAACATTCAACTTAAATTTATGATGTAGGGATTAGATAATAGCAAGTTATATGTAGAAGGGAGAGAGTATGGTGTCATACTGTCCTATATAACTTTTAAAGTTTCAATTATCATGCTTTTCATAAAGCATGTTCCAATTTAGAAGATGCTCCAAATTGAAAATCAAACATAGGATAATGACCTCAACTATATTTATTTACAAGTCTCCTTCATGGATCCAGTTCAAAAGGAGCTATAAAATCAGTGCAACTGCCACTGCCAGCTTTCAAAACAAAAATTCCAAAATAGAATGAGAATGGGTGCTCCTGCTCCAGTTGCTATAGGCACAATAGGATCTCTAGTCAGAAAGGAAATTGAATACTTCACTAAAGTTGAGTTAGACAAATTTGGAAATTCACAAAAGCCTCAGCCAAACAGCAATGTGAACATGGTTTCTAGCAAAGCCAAGTCTAGTTTTTGGATGTTGTTAAAGAGGTCCAAATGAATTTCTACCAAAAACATGTTCAGTAACAGAAAGCAATTATTTCAATAGAGTTCCTGGTTACAGGTACAGGATCCTTAAGGATCATGACATTAACTGAATCTATGTGGAGTTATGTTGCTGCATATGTTCATGTTGATTTAAAGTTCTTAATATGTATATATATTAAGATCTTTGATTTCTTTGTAATTCTATGATCAAACGAAAGGATCATGCACTTTAAATTGATGTTGTTTTGTTTATTAATATTTCTTCTAAAATCTGGAATAGAAATATTGATATTGCTTAAATCAAATGCTGCGTATATATGAAAAATTGTTGAAAAAAAAAACCAAGGATCACAAGGATTTGAACCCGACGTGAATCGAACACGCAACCTTCTGATCTGGAGTCAGACGCGCTACCATTGCGCCACGGATCCTGTTGTGTTACGTTTTGATCATATACATATGTATAGATAACATATGTTATGATTTTGTGCATTCCTTTCACAGTTTTCTTAAAGAATCATTGAAGATAAATGATTATAACACACTCTCTTTCACAATATTCTTCACACACATCCTTTTATTTGTTTTATTTATGAGAGAGATATATAAAGAGGGGGAGAGAGGGAGAGAGGGGGTTAAAATTTTAAAAGAGAAACATTCATAGAAATATCATGCTTTTATGAAAGACTTTTTCATTGTAAAAATTTATTAAAAATCTCACAAAATCTATCAAAATTCAATTTAGTAAACAATCCCTCGTAATTATATAATATTTTTTAATACAACATGACTTTTTTGTTTAAGTTACAAAGAGTTTTGGTTAAATATCACAAGACTTTTTTTATGTTACAAAGAGTCTTGACTCAATACCTCAAACTTTTTTCATCGTAAAAAAGTCTTTTGAAATCCTAATTAAATACAACACTCATAATTAAAAGTATGATCATATTTCACTAACTCCTTTTTTTTTAAACGACATATATAATAAAATCACACTCGCACCGGCCGTGCAAGTTGGCGGGAAAAAAATACAACAGGCACCGTAAATATGCAGCGACCGCTACTCTAGAGGGGAGAAAGCAACAAAAAATCCCAAAAGAGAGGGAAAAAAACACCAAGAATAAACACCTACGACAACATACAAACTCCCAAAGACCAAACTAACGCAGTAGACAACCTCTTGGGCTCCAACACCATTCATAAAATAAACAAGAAGATGTATTTAATCTACCCAAACTCCATTGCCAAGACAATACCTTAATCTCCTCAGCCATGTACTCCAACACCTTGTTGCTATTATTGAAAATGATATCATTTTTAGATTTCCAAATGATCCAACGAGTTGCATGTCAAATCATTGACTAACTCCTTAATACGACACCATGTGCTATCATCATAAAATGAAAACAAAACTTACTCAAATAATAGGACAATACCTTAATCTCCTCAGTCATGTACTCCAACACCTTGTTGCTATTATTGAAAATGATATCATTTTTAGATTTTCAAATGATCAAACGAGTTGCATGCTAAACCATTGACTAACTCCTTAATACGACACCGACTCACGTGATTATATTCAGTTAATTTATTTTTTCAAATTATTTTCGTTGTTCATGTCGGTGTTTCATAGGCTATAGGAAGAAACAAGTATAAGTTGAATAAAATTACCATATGAGCAGGCTCCACAATCTTGTAACCAGGTTTGTGTCTAAGCATCTTTAGAAATTTGTCTTAAAAAATCAAACAAAACAAGACAACATAAACATCAAATTTAGAACATTCTCAATTTCATATAACTAATTTCATCAAACTATTCTTGCTAAGCACGAGATTGGTTTCTTTGTGATTTGACCCGTGATCCACAATTAAGTGCTTGATTTATATGGTCTTAAAGTAGGTATCTAGATCTGTTTATGAATTGTGTACAAGTAAAGAAAATTCATAGCTACTGCTTGCCCAATATATTAAACCTTAGTTGTTTTCTTACTAACATGTATCAATATTATATTGACATGATTCATTTTATGTCTGCAAGTAAAGGAAGGTGAACCTTTGTTGAGAGAACTGCTGGAAAGATGGTCAAATTACAAAATTATGACCAAACGCCTCTCAAGTTTTTTTAGTCCTCTCGACAGATACATTGAGCCAAAATTTGGCCTTCCTTCTCTTGAAGAAACCAGCTTCTTATCCTTTTACCATCTGGTTGGTGATGAGATTACCTTAGAAAAGTTGCAGCAATGATTTTCTAATATTAACTCTGGGGTTTACTTCATTTTAACTGTGGCATGTATATGAAGGGATGAATCAAGAAATAATGGATGCTATATCTTCTATGGTATTCTCTAATTCCCCTTTCTATATGTTTGATACTTCTAAATTTATAAACAAGTACTATATTTCCTAATTTTTTTTGAATCAATATATGATCATATGAGAAACAGATACCAACCTAAATTTAGTTTAAAAGCAACATAGACTAAAAGGCACCAGGTCCAATATTATGTAGGTGTTACTCTTGCCTTGGAAAAAATGGTTTCACTATGTCTTTTTAATTTCTTTAATGATGCCTTGTGTATCTTGACTTACTTATTTAGTTTTTCTACCTTTCTTTTTTATTTGTATAAGAATTGTGTAGTTGAATGGTGGTATTTTAATTGTCTTCATAATGCTGTTGTATTCAATACAAATTAGTCATTCGTTTTAATCTTTGTTATTTCATCTGATTTTCGCATGTAATAGCTCTTTATCCAGATTGATCGGAAACTTGCAGGAGAGAAGGTTGATCAAACATTTGTTATTAACACCTTGGATTTCTCCTTAATGTTTGACGAGTGCATAAGAAAAGAGCGCATAAGAAAAGAATGCACGAGAAAAAACAGGACAAAGGTGATCTCAGTAAAATTTAGTTCTTATTGGATATAATCTTAAAATTGCATTATGTAGCATCAGTTCCTTTTGAAACATGTTTTGGTAAGAACATGCATTATGTGTCTTTAGGATAATTACATTTAGGTCAAATTCTGAAATTGTTGTGCTCTTTCTTAACCATTATAGTAACACTAATATAATGGTGTTTCACATGCATCCTATTTTGAAAAACCAGACTGAGATGTTAGTGGTAATTGCAGGAAGAGAAAATGGATTGCAGTCCGGATGTTTTGTCAAAGAAAATCAACTTGATAAGCTCTGATGAGGCTGTGTTTGAGGACATTATCAAGACCATTCCTATTGGTGATGTTGGTAACATTTCTGTTCATGAAGTGAGTAGCAAAATGTTGACCATGGTCATTGAATACTGCAAGATGCACAAGCACAACAATGGACTGAAGTATTTTGAGCTCAAGGACTGGGATGCTCAATTTGTCAATGTTGACCCTAAAACTCTGCATGATCTTTTAAAATCTGCATGCTACTTGAAAGTTGATAGTCTGGTGAAGCTGACTTGGAGTGACGTAGATAACTTGATAAAAGGCAAGACACAAGAGGAAATTGCTGAGATCTTTGGAGCTGTAGATGATTCAAACTCCAAGTTATTGGAAGAGAACAATGAATAGAGTCTTTAGATTTTGCAACATATTGTTAATATTCTAGGCAAATGCAAACTTCTTTTTTACTTTTCCTTCTAGACAATTGCAAACTTCTTTTTACTTTTCCTATATGATCCTATTTCGGATGAACTTGATTACCATGGCGAAGTTCAACTGATGCGCATAATTGATTGCATAAGGCATAACAGTTAACATTTGGCAATGTGTTAAGTTTTGTCAAATTCTAACTTTGTGAGGACTTCTTGAGAGTTTAATACTTCTTAAGTTTGGAAAAATGCATGGACAACCTTGATTTTCAACATCTTTAGATGGATGCAAAGATAGAGCATTCAACCTTCAAATTCTCCATTTACATGTTATCTCTTTACAAGTTTTATCCTCATATTACTACAACTTCATTTCGCCTGTGTCAACTTAAGTGAGAATAAATGCTCTCCAAAAAATAGTGAAATTGGTGATTTCACTCAATCAAGTACCAAAATTTTTTGTTAGTCCTCTTACAACCATATGATTATTGAATCATCTGTGATATTAGTCGCTTTGGTCCGATAATTCTCATAAGAAAATGAAACTGAGCTGTCAAGTTTTAAAAATGCTGTAGCATCTTGTACTGAACTTGTGATACCTCAATATATATGTCACGTACATTTGAAAAAGAAAATGTGTATTTTCTTCCCTGCATCAAATTTGTAATCCAACAAAATAAATATTTGGAACCCTTGGCTCAAAATTTGCTCTATTGGGACAAAAATAGATGTAGGTAAATAAAAATTATATGACTATTTAAGGAGTGGTATTATTTTTTGCATCCGAATTATTAAACAATGCATCCAATTCAAAAAAGAAAAGGCTAAGATGCTAATAGTTTATTGCAGGAAGAGAAAATGAATCGCAGTCCATATGTATTCTCGAAGAAAATAGTTTAGATTTGATTTATTAAAATTAATTTAAGGATTAGACAAGATTTAATCTAAGTTTAAATCTAAAATCAGATCAAATTTGATTTAATTCAATATTAAAACTTAATTTGGTCTCACAATTTTCTCATAGGTTTGTCATCCCGTGACAAATATGTATAATACCCAAATTGACCTCTGACATTTTATATGATGGACACATTAGTCTCTCTATTACAATGAGTAACAATTAACTGAAGGACTAATATGCCCCTGACATTTTCATATGAAGGACTAATTTGTCCTAATGGTGGCCTTTCGCCCTTTCCCATAGGGCCAAAACTGGAGCTGAAAAAGAAAGTACAAAATTACACATAGGTGGTAGAATCACATAAAATATCAGTTTGATTTATTTGTTCATTCACAAGATCAATCAAATATAGGTTTCTCTTCTGCCTTTACAAACTATTATGAATTAAAAAATTGAGAGAATTTAAGAGAAGATTCATTATTGGTTTTTACTGATTTAAGAGAACTGAGTAACTTGTTCAGCAAGTTACCCTTTGTAACTAACTAATGAACCCCTTTTAACCGTTACAACTAACTTCTATAAGCTAGTAAACCAGTTAGTTGAGTTAAGTTTCATTTCATCATCTAATACAAACCATTCCTAGTTAGAGTTCTCTCCTCTCTCTGATTACACTCTTGTTCAACCGGAAACTTGTCAACACATCAATGAGTAACAAGAAGATTATCAGTTTTGAAAAAGGATGGAATACGTTGCAGAAGGGAATCATGAAGGCCTAGAAGATTGCAGAAGGCTTGCCCGAACCTAACTTCACCATTGAGGAAAACGTAATGCTATATACGTACATATCAATCTCTGAGAGTAACAATGATATTTTTTATTTTCCTTTTGGTCATTGAGATGGGAGTGTAGATTTTCTTTTTCTTGTTCTTTTTGTTTTTCTGGTGAGAAAATGTGTTAAAGAATTATGCTTTTCAAGATTTCAGTTTTATTTGGTGTAATATGTATGATGATTTTCAAAAACTACGCTATTTCTAACATTAAGATTGTATTTTGCTTGGTTCGTGTGAATTCATTTTTCCTTTTCAAATAAATAAAACCATAATCTGTATTATTTTTCCACTTAAATTGTGATGCAGGACCGTCTTCAATATGTGCACCCAAAAGTCTCCTCATAACCATACCATAGAACTGTATGACAAGTACAAGGAGACATGTGAAGAGTACATCAAATCAAAAGTGAGTAACACTATAATTTGGCTACATATCATATTTCTGAATCATAGTTTAATTAAACTTGAAATTATTTATCACATACTGTTATTTTACATGGTCTTAGAGTGTGTAATCTCTCAAAAGAAATATTTGGATACTTTGGCTCAAAATTTGGATCCTATTGGGACAAAATTGGATCCTATTTGGACTATTTCAGGAATCCTTATTATCTAATCCTAGAGAACAATGTAAACAAAACTTCTAAAACCCTAATCCTATGTTTTGGGCGGGAATTGTGCTTCCAATGTTCATTAAATGCAGATTTTGAAATTCAAATTTGAATGAGATTTTCACTTCCACCATTTTGTATGTTTCCAAAGTTATATCATAAATGTTTCAAATAACCATTAATATTATACATTGTTCCAATGCATGGGTATTGTAATTGTAATTAATAGTCTTTTATGTTTCCAATTCACGTGCATATGGGATCAGGGATCTGAATGGCACCGAATACCCATTTCATCCTCTTCATTCTCTAACGAAAAAAAATCAGCATATACCTCTCTCTCAGCATCTTCTTGAATGTTCTCTCCATCTCTCTGTCTCTTTATCTCTTTCCATTTTTTTCCTTATCTTTTCAAAAGAGTTGCTGCAAAACCCAAGTTAACAAATCATCTAAAAAGGAGAACGGTGGTGGTGCTTTTGTTTCCTATGGTTTTCATATTGGGGTTTCACCATTTTTAATCTATTTCAAATGTCATCACTGGTTCCGATCTACATATGAAAACAGAGCACTACTCATCCGCTAATATCATCATCAA
>Ga0228710_1012104_pt1 | contig 10828 bp, 6 predicted proteins | sample MedpolnodulmetaG_FD_177995 | JGI IMG/M metagenome (GOLD analysis project Ga0228710, IMG submission 177995) | Root nodule microbial communities from Medicago polymorpha collected in Santa Monica, California, United States - pink nodules | ecosystem: Host-associated > Plants > Roots > Nodule... | reverse complement strand
ATTACACAAAAATAGAATAAACTTTACGTTCTCTATCTTTAGGTAAGTTTAGACAAAAATAGAGAAAATATAGAGAAATGTAGAGGGAAAATATGAGGGGAAAAACGAGACATAACATATAGAGAAAGATCAATGACTTTTGATTTTATCATTCATTTGTTTCCAATGTCTAATGAACAACCTTATTAAAAAAAAAAAAAACTAATGAACAAGCATTACACGGGTAGTCTGCATGTTATCCTCGATGATTTTATGTTATGTTTGAGAGTTTGGAGTGGGAGGAGAGGATTTTGAGAAAACGAAATGAGAGCAAAATAGCTAAGAATGATAGTCTCCAAATTATTTGAATGAGTGATTGATTTTATTCATAACTCAAAATCCTATTAGTATGAAGAATTTTAAAAATTTATTGGAAGATAATTTTAGAGAGTTTAGATAAATTCTCTGATTTCTTTCGATATTTCAGATATATTAGTGATGGAACTTAAGTTGATGTTTTTTTTTTTTTTTTAAACAAACTTAAGTTGATGTTTGTTGAAAATATAGATGTTAAAAATGTCTCACTGTTTAGAATTGTAAAGAAAGATGTAGACCGAGACTATATATAATCTTTGCAAGTGTTCATCCTTGTTCTTAAATAAACGCTAATTTCTTTCTTTTCAAAGCACCCACATCGTAGAGAGCCATATAATCTTCAAAGTCAAATGAACCACTTTTGAAGATCCACCTAAACCACCAAAATGCTCGAGATGGTTTAACATATTATCTTGAGTTACTGTGTCAAATTCTAACCAGTCCGAAACTAACGACCATATTCTGCCATAAAAGTTGCATCTGAAAAATAAATGGTTCATGTCCTCATTTATACCACACCCACCGGTACATATTTCATCGTTGTTAGAAAGAACCCCCCTCATTACCCAATTGTCCTTAGTAGGAATGCGATTTAAAACCCACTTGGGTTGGCCTGGTGATATTGACTTGGGATCTGGGAGTATGCTCCTCCTCGAGATCTCATGTTCGATTCTCTCTGGTGCCAATTTAGGTGGGCTAATTTAACTTCTTCAAGAATGCGATTTAGAAGCAAACACCATAGAAAAAATAGTTACTTTAAGCGAAACAACTTTAATCCAAAGAATGTGATTGTTGTCTGATGTATCAATGATGTCCGCTGCTGTCAAATAGTTAAATGCACTACTCAACGAATAACAATTGGAAGAATGTAACTTCCATACCTACCAAATCCTCCATATCCACCTGCAAGATAATAGATGTCAACAATTCACTACATTCCCCCACCCGCTCTTTTTCCTAAGCTAACAACCTCCTTGGCCACTTCCATTATTCCCAATTCACCCCTAGCCTAAAAAATACATCTGATAGTGCTGTCAATTTGTTATCATTCAATTGATATAATCTTCTAAACCTAACATTAAAAGGTACCCCGTCCAACCATTGGTCTCTCCAAAATAAAGTAGAGGACCCATCACCCACCTCACGCCCTATATTATTCTCCAACCAACTTCCTGCAACCAAACCTACACCCTCATGCAACCTATTAAAATTCTACCACCAAAGAGATCATATGCCTCCTCTATAACATAACTGTCCTCTTCGTCATCATAACGAGTAATTAGGACCATGAACTTTCCCTTTCCTCCAACACTCCACAACATCATTTACCAAGCAATACTAGATTAAACTCCTTCATCCTCCTAACCCCCAACCAACCACCATTTTATTTTTTCAAATAAATTGTATCCCATTTTATCCATGAAATTTTTCTAATAGTCCCCCTCACCCCGCTACAAAAAAAAAACACATTAAAAATAGAATTAATGGAAGAGATGATACCTGAAGGAACCCTAAAAAGGGAGAGAAAATATATTGGTATGGAGGACATGATAAAATTTAGAAGAATCAAACGACCCTCTCGAGATAGGTTACAACTATTCCAACCAGACAACCAACTTTTAATACGTTTGATTAAAGGGTGCCGAAAATTCAACTTTCACAAATCATCACCAATAGGAAGCACCAAGTATTAGAAAGGAAGATGCCCGATTTTAAAGTTCATAACCACTAGCGCCTCATTCAGCCAAGAGTCAACTATATTGATCCTCACCAACATAGTTTTATGAAAATTTACTTTTAAAGCATATATCACCTTAAAAAGAATCAAGATGACTTTTCACGCTCTAACATTATCCCAACTTTTCGTTCCCACCAACAAGGTGTCATCCACAATGTGTAAATGAGTAATTGGCACAACATCACTTATCCCAACACCAAATTAGGTAAAGAATCTTGTATCCACTGTAGTATTGATCATGACATTTAAACCTTCTTCCGCTATCAGAAAAAAGAAAAGGAGACAAAGGATTGCCCTGACGTAATCCTCTTGCCAACTTAAACTCTTCTGTCGAGCAACCATTCACAAGAACTGATGGTGTTGCCATAGTTACACAATCTAAAATCCACTTACACCACAATGTTGGAAAATTCATCTTAACCGTAACCTCTTCCAAATACTTCTAGTCCACCGAATCGTAGGCTTTTTCAAAATCTACTTCGTTAACAATAAGAATCTCATCAAGAATTTGCCTACCTTTTAATAAAGTTGATTGAGAATCAGAGATAACACTTCATATAACCTTTTTAAGCCTATTAGCAAGCACCTTTGCCAACATTTTGTACAAACAACTAACCAAGGAAATTGGCCGAAAATACGCTAACCACTAAGGACTCTCCATCTTAAAGAGTGTTATAAGGGTATTATTATGAAAGCTAAAATAAATGGTGGAAAATGATGCATTTACTTTTTCGAATGTTGAAAATTAATTTTTCAATGCAAAATTTTCACTTTTCGCTTTCTTAACAAGTGCTTTAAAGACGCTTATTACCATTATTATTATTTTTTACAAATTCATCGGTTATTGACTACACCCTCTAGTCACTATTTTAAGCTCAAAAATCACTTTTTAGATCCTTTAAATATATTATATATTTGGTCAATATTATATACTAAATTCAACGGTTATTCAATAAATCTAAAAAATAAATTTTTGGCGTACAATAGCTAGAGACTAGAGGAAATACCAAATATCAATTTGTTACGGAATATGAAAAATCCATATTAAACTCATTTATACATAAAATATAATTTAATAATAATTATATCTAAACTATGCTCATTAATTTTATTATTAACTTGTATTCGGAGGAAGTATTTTGAGGTCCACACACTTATCCATGGAGAAGCAAGTCAAAACCATCCAAATTGCGCAAGAGGCTACAAAATTTGTGAAATACGTCTTTAGTGATTGAATTATTTAAATGAGAAGTGATAATTACAAGGACCACAACAAAACATGATAATCACAACTTTGAGTTAAGTACTCATTTTGGACTCATTTACAGAAAACATTTAGAGCTTTCTTTGATTGTATTTATCCTAATCATATGAAAAATGCCAATATCTTATTATTTATCAGACTCCTCTTAACACTTTTTTTTATTGATTTAACTTCATGAGTTCCATCAATTTACATCATACCCACGTCATTCACAGGAACCTATATGAATTTTGACGAGTTAAAAAAGTGTGTTGGACGGTTTATGATAGCGTTGACAGAACTTCATCCTTTTATCAAGAATTTTTTTACCATTTGAACCCTAATAAATTTATTTATAAAGAAAACGACTTAATACAAAAGATATCTTCGAAGATTAGGCAGGTTGTTCCTATGAATCTGAAGGTTCGGTTCTGTAAGTAAAAAGAGGCTCATAATAAAATAAAAACACATTTTTTTTAAGAGTGATGCTATTTATCTAAAAAACTTTTATCCCGAAAGGATCAAGAAAAATATTTTAGCCAATCAAAGGCCTTCTCGTCCGGAAATCATGCGAGGTGATGTGTGTAATATAGGAAATGTATTTGGCAGCTATACAGTTGTGAAATTCTCGTTGTACTGTTTTTGCTGTAACTATCAATCCACTACCACACCCCACCCCACCCCAAAGGAACGGGCCTGAGATTAGGTCAAAATCCACGAAAATAAAAAAAGAGTTTGGAGAACGGCCTCATTAAAAATCTTAGGGCTAAACGTACTTTTAGCTCAATGTTATTTAAGCAAATTCCAATTTACCTCCTATTCGAAAAAACCTTATAATTTAAAGATTATTCTGTTTTAGATCTTAATTAATGACATCAAATTTTGAAATTAAAGGTACATTCACCCCAACCATTTGAGAGAATTATGGTTTACCCTAGGCCATATGATTTATTTTGTAAAGTCAGATTTCACAAAGGTATAAAAGCAAAAATATATTTAAATTACAAGGTTTAAATACAAAAATAAAAAATTAAAGGGGAGTAAATGAGAACTCAAACGGGATAGGTCAAAAGTACATTTAACCCAAACCTTATAAGATTAACCTTTTGGAATAAAACCTGATGGAGGGAAAAGAAAAAAAAATGAAGTGCAGTTCTATAACCTATTGGAATAAAATACATGGTCTATTTCTAGAGAAGTCTTCTAATTTGATCCAGTTAGAAGAGTTTTTCTAGAACATGATTGTTTAATCTCACAAATTTTGGGTTTAAGGGAAACTTTTAATCCATTGTCACAAAGTTAACTTATTCTTAGTAAGTTATGTTTCAAAGCATCAACATATTGCACACATCTTCTATTTTTGTAGGGTAATGCTTACCTATCATACCTTACCTTTGATTTGTGCCTTGTCAATTGTCATTATTTTCAAGGGTGACAAATCCTCCATTATTCTTCTAAAATGATTAGAAAAAAAAAAAATTCTTATCATCAATCATGTTCCTAGAACAACCATTGTAGACATACAAAGGATTTTTCCTTGCATCTTGAGAAGAGATCAAATTGATTTTCTCATCTTCAAAATTAGAATTAAGTTACATTTTGGCTTCTTCATCTTGATCCTGTTCTAGAGCTTCAAGATCATATGAAGGTTCAAATGCATTCAACTCATCCATTTACATGGCTTTGAGATATTTAGATTGAGTTATGGTAGTGACCACATGTCTCCAATAACGAGAAAGACTCCTCATAATTTTTTTTCCTGATCTTTTCATGTGTTTAGAAGGTATTTCCAAGTGATATCAAACTATTTACAATAGTTATGAATCTTGCAAACATATCATCAATGGTTTCACTTTCTTCCTTTGTGAAGATCTTAAACTTTCTTACTCTCATGTCTATCTTGGCTTCTTTGACAAGGTATGTACCTTCATGGCGTGTTTGTAATGTCTTCCATAGTTTCTTTACAGTGTGACATTATTCTACACTTTCAATCTCTTGCATACTCAGAGCATTGGGTAAGAATATGTGAGCTTTTGCATTTAAGAGTACTCTTTCTTGTTCGATTCTTATACGACTCTATTCTGTTTCTCAACTTATGTTCCATCTTCTTGAGTAACCACATGAACGTAATCATTATAAATGACAAATATCAACATTCTTGTATATTTTGATTGCAGATACACTTTCATATTTCCTTTCCATAATCTATAATTTGATCCATTAAAGAATGATGGTTTTGTTAAAGAACCTCTTTCCGTAATAAAGCATGTTGGTGGAAATCTTTGCTTAGCCATTTTACTTTTTCATGAATCTTTCCTCTAACACTTGTTAGATGCTCAAAACCCTTATAAATAAGCTCTGATAACAATTGAAGTAAAAATATCAGACACAAGAAAATAGAGGGTTTGAATTGTGACATTTTGAAAATTATGGCCAATTCTCAACTTAGAGAAGAAATTTAGTTTTGCTAATATGAAGTATGTAACCAAATGAATTTAATACAGGAAGATATTGATTTGAGTATGCTTTTGAACTATCAAAGTAAAGAGTTAAGGGAAAAAAGAAGATGACACAACCAAGTTATCTTGGTTCACCTAACCTGGGATAGTCCTCCAGTCCCCAAAACTTGCGAGATTTTTCAATATTGTGCTTAAGATACCCTCTCAAATAATGCATTTTTTTTCCTCTTCATTTATGGTCTATTTGAGCTCACAAGTTTGGGCAACCTCTTCAGACTTTTTCGACTACACAATCCACCTTTAAAGCCCTAGAGAGGATTGGCGATGCCCAATAGTTGTTTGTGATTTTCATCTAACAATGATCAATCTCATCTTACAGTTCCCTTTCTTATCTCAATAAGTTCGAGATAATCTCACTTAGATAGTTGATCTAAAATTTTGAAATGCATTTATGGTGATGTTCCAATGATATAGCATAGGCTAGAGTGTATTTCAGGTTACTATCTAATGTTTGAGAATGAATCACAATTTTAGAATTATGATCATTTTCAAGCAATCGTTGCTTTTTGCATCCCGATACTTTTCAGATATGATGTATGACTCTTTTTTGCAATAAGACTTTGTGTGAGATTAATAAGATAATGTATATTCTCATTTGAATGGTGATTCTCTTTATAGAGAATTTTCTTGGTGAGAAAACAAGAAACTAGCCGTTAGAAAATAGTCGTTATTCTCGTCCTTTTGTGCTTTGTCTTGATAGTTTGTTGTATCACACAGAAGATGCAAGAAAAAATATGGTTAGACTTGGAGCAAATTTTGCCTTTTTATTTTAGCGGCCAAAGTCATAGACATCAAGACTATGTGCTGTACACATATAAGCTTAAGAAAATCAAGCTCCCATGCCTTAAACACAATGGCCATAACATTGTTGATTGCGCTGTGCCTTCCTGCAAACGTTCTTCACCCATCATGGCTAAAGCTCTCAGTCTATTGATTGTTTCCAAGTTTGCAAACAGAGAATAAGTCATCGTCATATTTACTAAAAATAATACAAACAAAACTTACAAAAGGTTTTGCTATCCATGTGTATAAGAAATGCAGCACACTCAATCATCTGCAAAGGATTCCCAGTAGTACCGAAACCAATGGCTTGAAAAACAATGCGGCGAATGTAAAAGAATGATAATTCCAAAAAACAAAGACATGAGCTATCGACGAGTTTTGCTTAAAAACAGATCCTCTAATTGATAGGTTTGAAAATAACCGGTGATAGTTAAATTACAACGAAAAATCGATCAACCTTTACATTCCTAACCTTTTTCACAATACTTCTTTTCGTGTTTGTACTTCAATATTGTCTTCGTGTTTGATACATCACATTTCACGATGCTTGTTACGATGCAAACACCATGAAATGCGATGAATCAAAGACTACATAACAAGCATCATGAATGTCTCTTCATCGACGTAACAAGTATCGTAAAATGCAATGAATCAAACACGAAGACAGTAGTGAAGTGAAGTACATACACATAAATAAGTATTGTTAGAAAGGTTGAGAATGTAAAGTTTGGTCGATTTATTTGTTTAAATTTAACGATAACTGATTATTTTCAGACCTATCAATTCGAGATTCTATTTTTGAAGCAAAACTCGTTGATAGCTCATGTTGGTTTTTTGGATCATCATTCTATTATAACCACCACATCACTTTTCGATCCATTGGGTTTTCATACGACTGTGAATAATAGTTTGTAGATGATGAAGATTGCTGCATTTCATGGACACGTCAGTAGCAAAACCTCTTGTAAGTTTTGTTTGTGTCTTATTTTTTGGTAAATACGATGATCACTTACCCTATGTTTGCCAACTTGGAGACAAACAATGGACTTAAATAAGCTTTTATACGGACATTGTGAGGGTTTTAGCCATGAAGGGTGAAGAGCCTTTGAAGGAAGATAAAAACCGCTTTTGTTCTTTACCGATCTTGGCTAAAGCCCTCAATGTATCCGAATAAAAGCTTACTTGAGGCCATTCTTTGTCTCCAAGTTGGCAATAGAATAGTCAACAATGCCATTGTGTTTAAGAGACGAAAGCTTGATTTTCTTAAACTCATGGGTACGAAAAAAAGAACTCACAGACATGATACAATAGGAATGCCCTTAGTTGTATAGTATGTTTTGGTTGGATTTTGTATGCTGTAAAAAGTTTGTTTTTGTCTATGGCCTTGGCCGATAAAATAAAAAAGCAACCCTCTTTTTTCTCGCGTTTTCTGTATAATACAACAAAATGATCAAATTAATTAAGAGAACAGAATCAATGTTGATATAAAATTGACATGAATTCCGCCTATGACTACTGTATCAATAATCAAATATAAGACTACATTAATAAAAGATGTCTTCTAAACAGAAACAGTCTTACGGCGGTTTGCTGCCAGCTGTGGTTTAAGCTGGCGTGTCTGAGGCATTGCCGGAGATAAAGGAACTTTTTCATTGTTACTCATGAGAATGAGATGAAATTACTTTCAACATCAGCATCTGCTTTTGACATATTTATATGAATCTTATACTATTATATTTTACACTTGCTGTTCTGCTTATTTATTGCCTGATGCACTCTGATCTTTTGAACGAAATCGTTGATTTCAGAACTCTAATTGGTAGCTGGTGAGTTTTTTCTTATCCTTGTAATGGTTTGATGTGTTAGTATAATAACATGCTTTGTTTACGACGATCAAGAAAGCGAGCGAGGCTTCTAATTTGTTGGCAGAACGGGGCTATTTTTAACTATTGTCTTTTTCATTATCTAGTGCTTGCATTGCATTGAATTGAATACTTAGTACATTGTCTCATGTATGTATTCTTCATTTTCTCTATGTTCACCAGGTAGAATAATAGGCCTGTTTTCTGCTAAGTTATTCAATAACCGATATTGTGAAACTAAATTTTCTATGTTTTCTCTACTCAACATTTCTATTTTACACAATTTTCATTCATTTTTAAATAGCTATGGACAACTATAATTGGTTTAACAATCTGCATAAGTTGTTTAAATAAATTGGTTTAACAAATATAATTGGCTCTTAAAAGAGGAACTAAGACTAATAAATTTCTTTTCCCTTTTTCAGTGTGATTTTGTATTTTTGTTGCCTAATTGAAATATATGCTTAACAAATTTTAACTTTTCTTTATGACGGCGTACGAGATGTATGGAAAATCTTCTCCATCCTTCATCTTCTTGTGATACAAATTTGGTTTTAGTTGTCAATATTTTGTACTACTTAGTGTTATGTAAATGTATTGTGAAATCCTGATCAATTAGTAAAATGTGATAAACTATTAAATTTTGTTGTCAATTTTAAACTATGTCATTTTAAATTATGTCATTTCAATTAAGTCATTTTAATAAATTGACTTGAATCCGTACAAAACTGGTTAAACACAATTCGGTTTTTTTCTTCCCAAAAACCGTTAAATATGCACCGTATTATAAAATATGCACCGTATTATAAAATTCAATGTCACATGAGTAGATCAAAAGGATCAACTGAATCTAAGCAATTGACAACTCAACCCTAGAGATACAAGGAGGGTGGACGACGTTGGATATCAAAGTCCATCGATCGACTCAGTCGGGAGATTGCAGTTCATCCAAATGATACTCACGGACGAGGACATTGTGAGGAGCATGATCTCGATATTTGTTCAACACAACATGTTCTCGACGATTGAGTTGGATGTTTCGTTGTTGAGATCTTCTGAAGATATTCTCAAGAGTTTGATTTTTAAGATGATTATATTCGTCTTCTCACACATAATAAGATGAACATCTTGAAGTTTAAATTTATGCTACACATCTCATTTCTATATTGACTATGGAGTAAGAAGTTAAAGTTTTCTCATTATATCTAAATTTGTGTTCTCTCATTATCTTGTTTAATTTCCTAATCCCCATTGTTTTTTAAATTTGTTAGTTGTATATTTAATTCTACAACATAATAAGTATTTTACTAAAGACCTTATTTACATTAAAAAGGAAAAACAATCTCAACACATCAAAAAAAAATTTAATGAATAGAACCGTTGTTTTGTTAGATGAACTGAATCATTCAATTAATATTTAGATAGAATTTGTGGAACTACTCTTGAAGGCTAATTAGAAACAGAACACCAGCTACCAAATTTGAAAGCAGGATCCAGCAAATATTTCTTAAGGAATAAAAGTAAGTGAGTGGCAAACCTTCTACAAACGGAACTCAACTTTGTCCTTTTGTCCCATACTTTTGCTGTTATTGTCCCTTTCCTTAGCTGGCCATACCCTGTCCCCGCGTATCTTATTAACGAGTCGTGTCCCTATATGACCACACCACACTAAATAAACTAATGAATTTGGTCAAAATTTGGCACCTAGCATCACACAACAAACCCATGAATTTGGTTATTGTAGGGAGCCATAAATCATTAATTGGAATAACATAATAACAACGCGTAATCTAGCTGGCACCTCTCCCATAATTTGACTTCACCAATACTCACTCACTCCACCTCTTGTGACCTCTCTTTCTATCCACCTTCCTTTCCACTACATTCCCACTATATAAACCAAAAACATATCTTACCTTTTGCATCAAACATTTCCCACAACATCTTATTTCCACTTCTTTGTTCATTCTCACCCAAAATAAAACCCAAATGGCATCTTTTAACAAGAGTGCAATCTTCATTCTTTTTCTCACAATTTCCCTACTTCAATTGAGTTCAGCTAGAAAACTCACTGAATCAGACCAACAACTTAAATTTCAATACCACAAAGGCCCTCTTCTAACCGGTAAAATTTCCATAAACCTCATTTGGTATGGAAAATTCAAACCATCTCAACGAGCGATCATAACTGATTTCATAACTTCACTCTCTTCTTCCAAAAAACCAACAACCACGTCACAACCATCAGTTGCCACGTGGTGGAAATCAACCGAAAAATACTATCAACTCACTAGCAACAAGAAATCAGTTAACCTAGCTCTCTCACTAG
>Ga0228710_1012103_pt1 | contig 10828 bp, 4 predicted proteins | sample MedpolnodulmetaG_FD_177995 | JGI IMG/M metagenome (GOLD analysis project Ga0228710, IMG submission 177995) | Root nodule microbial communities from Medicago polymorpha collected in Santa Monica, California, United States - pink nodules | ecosystem: Host-associated > Plants > Roots > Nodule... | reverse complement strand
CGGCGGTTTGGTTTGCATCAGTTTTTGTAATATTTTGTCACAAAATCCGAACAAAACTATACTTACAAAAAAAATATTTTTGTAATCATACACATGAAAATTATTTGTCAATGGTTGATTAGTGAAAAAAAGGTCTTTCACGAAGAAAAAAATGTGCATATTATAAAATGTGCATTTCACAAAATTCATACAAAAGAAAATATATGAAGACATTTTTATATATATAAATCATACATATGTTTTTCATTGGTTAATTAGTGAGAGAGAGAAAACATTTCACGAATTATTAGCAACGTGTCTATTAAGTTCCCATTTTCATTTAAGAGAATACACACAAGATTTATATCATTAAAAAAATGCTTTTTTTTTTGAAGTAGAAAAAAAAATGCCAATGTTAGTGACAATAACCGCCAACAGAGATAAATCGATGAAGATATTGACAACGAAGATCATCGTTGAAATGACATAAAAATCCATTATGTGAGGGTGCTAGAGATGATCAAAGAGAGCCCAATAATCTTTAAATATAAGAGAGGCCTAAGATAAGTTTTGGTATATGAGACCTTTTTTGTTGCATATGAGACATTTTCATAAAATCTAATGAAAAATATTTTTTTGTTGATATTCCTAAAATGAGGGTTTTAGTAGCCTTGTTCTTGAACCAACTTTAGAGACGATTCATGATTTTGATTTTGCATTTCAAATTTCTGCCACCATAAGTTGATAAATAATTTTTTAAATATTTTTTTTATTCATTTCTAAAAGATTTAATTTAAATCCCTAAAAAAATATTTAATTTAATAAAATTCTTTTATTTATTATTACACACCATTTTTTTTATAAATTAGGTGTATAAGGGCTGACTTACAATTTTGTGTTAGAAAGTGTCTTTTGAAGTAATGTAAATAACTAGCCCATTTTCCCTATTTCCTTTTTAATATGTTTCTTCCCAATTCACATCAACCACAAAGGCACAAACCGTCGTTGAATTCACATGAAGTCATGGTCTAGCTAATATTAACATTAAAAGGCCATGTAATTCAAACCTTATCCATTTTTGCCCTTCATGTTATTCTCTCCATAAACACATACGCCCACCTATAACACGTTTAATCCTATAGATGGAAAAAATGAATATGGCAAGTTAAATGTTTTCACCATATTTTATGAGACTTCTCTCAAAAAAAAATAAAAATTTATGAGACGTGACAACACGTTATTAAATTTTTTTTTTGAAGGAACGTTATTAGAACTTAAAAGCTGTGTAAAATAACTTTACATTATAGTGTATATGAATTTAACAAGTAAATCATTATTTGGATCGACAAATTTTAGGGAGGTGTTTTAGATTATGATTTCAATGGATTTTAAAAGACTTTTTAATAATAAAAAAGTTTAGTGGTATTCAATCAAGACTTTTATAAAATATAAAGAAATCTTGTGGTATTCAATTGAGACAATCATGACTTTTTTATCAAGGCAATGAAATCCGTTAGTATTCAATTGAGATTTCTGATGACTTAAAAATTATCTCTTGGTATTCAAAAGTCTATAGATTTTGATGGATTCTTGGATGAAATAGATTTTGTGAGATTTTTTAGTTAAAAATATAAATACTACTCACATCAAACAATCTCACACAAACCTTTGAGATTTTGTGAGAGTTTGCCCTCATCTGTTCAATGCCAACTTTTTTTCTTCTTCTCTTTCATCTGTTAAAAAAATTGTTTCGATTTTTTTTCTTTCTTTTGGTATGATTTCTTGTTTTTTTATTATGATTTCTTAGTCCGATTCTTTCTTTCCATTTTTTCATTCCAATTTCTTTCCATTGATATTGTTTGTTGTTTTGGTTTTTATTATTATTATTATTATTATTATTATTAACCGATAAAAGGGTAAAGACAAAAACAGTTACGTAGATTGGACCATAGATAAAACTACTGAGTTGTTGCACCTTGTGGATACTATAAATAGGGGATTATGTGATGCCAATAGACCGCTTAGCAAATAAAATGTAGAGCGAACTTTTATGCAATAATCACTTTTTTTTATTACGGAAAAACAATAATCACTTAATTAGTAAAACAATTTTGTATCGGTTTTATTTATTTTTATTCAAATTTAAAAAAAATCTTAAAAGTAGTGTTATAAAGCGATTGAAATCTTTGTTATAAATCCATTAAAATCTGTGTTATAAATCTTGAGTCTAAAAAGTCTTTTAAAATCTCACAGAATTAATACAATCTTACAAAGTCTTTTAAAATCTCAAAGACTCTTTCTACCAAAATAGTCTTTTAAAATCTGAATCCAATACACCCCCCTTAAATGTTAGTGAAATTGGTACCCCAAATTTATGAAACACCAAATGCTTCTAAAAATATCTAACTTCAATCTAATTGCTCTATCCATCAAGTTATAATGTTATAATTAGTCACTTAACTCGACGCAAACAATTATAGGGATCATGGTTTGAATTTCGGATTCCTCTTCACACATGATATGTGTGAATCTAGCCACTAATATTTTTACGTAAGTTGTACCATGGATATCTTATATAGGGACCGAGGTTTAAATTTCAGATCCCCCATTAAGCTAGTTGACAAAAAATATCATAACTTTAAATAAAATAAAAATAAGGTTAAATATGTTTTTGGCCCTATAAATATACCAACCTTTTATTTTAGTCCTCTAAAAAATATCTTCGATTTTTTGTTCAAAAAAGTTTTTCATCTTCACTTTTGGTCTCTCTTTTTAAGTAAACTCGTGTAAAATTCATATTTTTTTAATAAAATTTTGCATAAAAGTTTATGATTTAATAAGAATATCTCCCAAAAAAATTTAGATTTTTTTAACAAAACATGAATTAAATATGATTTTTAATACTTGACAAACTATTTGTGACGTGTCTCTTGAATTTCTTTAGAGTGATTATTACTCCCTTCGTCTCACAATATTAGTCGTTTAAGGTTTGTGCACGATTATTAAGGAAATAATTAATTGTGTTGATTTCAATGGTAAAATTAATAACATTTACTAAAACAACCTTATTAATTGTAGTTAGTGGAGTAGTTAAGTTGGATGAAGTTCAATAAACAAGGGTATAATAGTGGGAAAAAATAATAAATGTTGCATTGGTATTGTAAAGTGATAATTACTTTGAGAAAAAAAATCCTAAAGAGACAATAATTATGAGACGTGGGGAGTATATCATACACCTTGATTTCCACGGTGGGTTTCTCATTTGTTTTGTAAATTCCTCATTTTCATTGAGAGTACCCTCAAGCTTTAATTTTTTTTTTTAACAAACGAAAATAAGATATGTTTTTTTTAAGAATAAAAAATGAAATACATTAACAATGGCGATGGTTCCTCTAAAGCATAAGGTGTACTAAAGAGGCCACCCCAAAAAACAAACAGTCACTGTATAATTACAGAAACAAGGGTCAGTCGATACCTAAACAAAGTAACAGGTCCGACCACCATCTATGAGTGCCATAAACAAAGTTGGCATTGTTAGCTTCCAGCCACCAAAATGAGTTATATTTAACCTTTTCCATAAGTTCTATCATTGTAGTTTGAATATTCTTGAATATTCTGTTGTTTCGTTCATTCCAAACTATCCACACACACAAAAGCCAAAGAAGCTGCATAAAAGAACGTCACCTTCGATATATTCCAATAGAGTTAGTAAACTGAAAGAAATGATCATGAAGATTAAGCAAACCGACTCCTGAAATGCCTATCCAATTCCTTATGTGCTGCCATATCGAACCAAAAATTCACAATGGAGAAACAAGTGAGTTGCCGATTCGTCAAACCCACACCCCGCCACACACCTAATGGTCGTGGGTTGAAGAATGTCACGTCTTAAGAGATTAATTTTAGTTGGCAGCCTATCTCAAAGAAATCTACAAGCAAGAATAAAGACCTTCAAGGGAACATGTTTGTGCCAAACGAACTCTCCCGTTACATCAATTAAAAGGATATATCTCAAAAATAAGATATATTAAATACCACGAAAAGTCACCTCCTCAACACAAGGTACGTTGACCAGAAGTAAAGAGATAAAATATACAAAATAGTTAACCAGCGCCCATTAAAGAATAGGGCACTGATAAAAAGAAAGAAAACATCAAAGATTAATTGATGAAATATCGATAACCAAGATCATCGTTGAAACAACAAACAAAATCCAGTATAAAGATTTATTTCTTTGTTGCGAGGACTTTGTAAAGACACACAATGTGAGTATATTGAAGACAACTTGTGTCTGTTTGTTTATTTTTATTATTGTGTTTCACATTTCTTCACCATGTATTTTTCTCTCAAAATTTAATGTCAACGTCTTCATCATAGAGAAGTTAGTTGCAGGGGTAGCCATGAGGGTGAGTGGGAGGGACGGCAGTCCAGAACACTATTTTTTTAGAGATATCGAAATTATTATTTTTACTTAATAGTTAGTATTATATATATATATATATATATATATATATATATATATATATTAATTCTCTTTTATTAATTATTTTAAAAATATATTTTTAAAGAACTTTGATTGTAAATAAATCTTTTACAACAAAAAATGCAAGAAGAAAAATATTAGAATAATTAAAATGGTAAAATTTTATTGTTTCATTCAGGGCATCAAAAATCTTAAGACTGGTTGTGGTTAATTGTAGCACCGTTACATGAGAAAGAGCTTTTAAAAAGAAAATCACTCAAACTTCTTCCGATCACGAAACAAATTTTTTTTGTCTTTGTGAATAAAAGTCACGTATAATTTATATATTGATAATTTTATAATAAAAATAGAACCAAAATTTCAATTTTATTTTAAAAAATATTTTGATGATATTTTGAGTTGTTGATACTTTAAAAATTCATAATTGATCTGTCTATCGTCGGAAAAATTCTAATTTTATGTGAAAAACTATATTTTAATGTCCTAAACATATCTGCAAAAAATCATGAAAAAATTTAACATCTAGGTAACTTTTTTGGAATTTGTCTATAGGGAAACAAAAGGAGAAGTCTCAAACTTCATGGGTAGAATTTGTGTTTTTTTACCGGGTCATTTTCCAAACTTCGCGTATAATAGAGTCAAGTTGAACGATTAATCAATTTTTTTCAAATAAAAAATGAGACAAATAATCAAACAAAATCAACAACTAAACAAGACGTATTTTCCTCCAAAATCTTTTTTCAAGCGGTTGTCCAATATCAACGAGTGCAGTGTTAATATTTAACGGTGTTCTGCACATAAACTAAAAAATATTTAATAAAAACACTAAATTAATGTTGATATTTTGAAAATAGTCACAAGTTTTTAAAATATTTCATACTGACTTTCTCATATAAGTATATAAAAATTTGTTTCTGCATATATAAGCACTTAAAATCCACAATGAGTGCATTGCAAATAGTTAACGTTGTTTTCCATATAAAATTTAAAAATAATAATAGATACACTACATTAATGTTGATATTTTGAATATAGTCATGAATTCTCAAGTTTTTATCATATTGGTACATACAAATTTGCTTTGCTTCTGCAGATATAAGAACATAAAATCTGCAACGAACGTGGTGCAAATATTTAACGGTGTTTTGCATAAAATAAAAAATGTATAATAGAATCGGTATATTAATGTTAATATTTTAAAAACAGTCACGCGCTTTAAAATTTTTATCATATCAGCTTTCTCATATCGGTAAATAAAAATTTTCTTTTGCATATATGAGCAAATAAAATCTATAATGGGTGCAATACAAATATTTAACAGATTTTTACACACAAAAAAGAGTAAAAAATATTTGATAAAAATATTACATTAATACTAATAATTTTTGTTTAATATCTTTAAACATTTTACAAAATTATCAACGTAATTGTTTTAATATATAATTACCACAATGTTACACATATTCTTTTGCTAGTTTCAATGCATATTAGCTATATTATCTGTTATGAGTGAAAGTCAGAATTACTCATGAAATGTTTACAATTTTACAGCTCAAAAAGATGAGAACAATAATTTGAATATTGGTAAAATATATGTTTTTTTTAAGGGTGAATATTGATAATTTATATTTATCACATATAATCACTCTAATTTTGTATTAGGTCCAATGTATCTTTTATGTGGCGTATCAACAATGGCACATGTCACATCACATGTTTGAAAAATCAAAATCAAATATACCAATCTCGTATACATTTTCTCATCTTCGATACTTTGATTCGCCTATAAAAACACATGTTTCATTTCATCACACTCATAAAACACATCACATTCTTAGTCTTGCATTACGACATCAACAAATAAACCAATATTTTGATTTTTAGTTTGGGAAGATGATGATATTAATGATAATAATGGTAATAATGTCTCAATATCAACAAGCCCCTGGGGCCCAATTCAGGTTAACTAGTGAACCCCCAACGAGTCAACATAGGTTAAGAAATGAAGTCCAATTTGGGTTAACCAGTGAGCCCCCAACGAGTCAAATTAGGTTAACCAATGAAGGCCCAATAAGCCAAATTGGATTAACTGATGAAGCCCCAACAAGCCAGATTGGGTTAATCGGGGTTGGACCAGAGACGAGGACTAGGTATGGAATAACTCGTTATGGAGGTAGTGGTATCGAAGGTAGTAGTACTGCTGCTATAACTCGTCCTGGAGGTAGTGGTATCGATGGTAGTGGTACTGCTGCTATACCTCGTTGTGGAGGTGTTATACCTCGTCGTGGAGGTAGTGGTACTGCTGCTATACCTCGTCGTGGAGGTAGTGGTACGGCTGCTACAATTCGTTTTGGAGGTAGTGGTGTTACTAAAGCAAGAAGCACTGATGGAAAAAAATATCTACCATGAGATCTATAAGCTTTATATGGATGCATGCATATGAAATCTATATAATAAATAAATGAATAAGGATATACATGCACATGAGATCAATATAATAAATAAATATGTGCATTTTAAAATTTGCGTTCAAATGTATGCATCATGTTATGTTACGTGAAGATATGATATGTTCGAATTTGTGATTTTCAACTTTTCTATGGTTGTATAACAAAATTTATTGTGCGGTTGAGATGATTCTTTTTATTATATTATTATTCCGAGTGGAGTATTATTTTTTTAATTAACTGAAACTTTAAGAGTTCTTATTTTAATAAATTTATGATTTGCTATGATATACTTGTAATTGAGTGTGTGTGTTTATAACAATAAGTGATGAGTAAAACCTAGTGGATTAGTTGTGAAAACCTTTTATGTCGAATCTGACAGTGACCCGAGTATAAGAAAAACATTAGTTGAACATTCTATTGAACATTCTTGGAATCTGTTTATGAATTTCAGGTTCCCATCAAAATTCAAGGTTCAAACCTGAGTCACTGCATTTCCCGTGTATAATAGAAAGAAAACAAAGAAAAACTATGACACCTAAAATTTGATTTTTTTTTTTAAAGTTAGAGTAAAAACAATGAAACCTAATCCAGCCAGAACTTTCATTAGATAAAATAATGGTCACGCCAAAAAAATTCGTGCGACACTAATTAAGAAACAACAATCATCAATTAATGGTGAAAACTTTTGTTATAGTTTTTTTTTTAAAAAAATTGATTAGGTTATATTTGATTTTTTAAAATGGTTTATTTATAATTGAAATTAGGATTAGATCAAATTTAAAATTAAGATAAAATTCAATTATTTAATTAGATAAAAAAGACAAATTAAAACTTTAAATAAAATATTTTTAGGTTTTGTTTGATAAAAAGTATGGAGAATTGTCGAGTTAGTTAATAGCCGCGATGAGCTTATAATGGATAACGGAAAAACTAATTGATGGCGGATAAGTTGGTAACAAAGAAAACCAAACGAACAGTATGCTAAAAAAAGGAATACAGTCTCTTAAAATCAATACCCCTGATTATAATCTAGCATAGTGGAAGCTTGGATTAAGAATAAGCCACAAGCTAAAGAGGAACATAAGCAGCATTTATTTATTTCTAAATATACTTCCTCCATGTTGATACAATACTGTTAAAAATATTCATGACATTTGGTTATAATGTGGTAATGATTCTTTAGTGTGCATTATTTCTAAATATACTTCCTCCATGTTGATACAATACTGTTTTTTAGAGGAAAATGTTGATACAATACTGTTAAAAATATCTCTTACTTGGGTTTGGCCATGGTTTCCTACTTTTCTTTGTGAACGTGATACTGAATGAATACTGTGTGAAACGTGAATAGATATGTATTGGGGTTGGGCTTGGGCTTGGGCTTGGGCAACATTGATTTTTTTTTTTTTTACAATTGCTTTTCTGATTTTCAATACTTCCTAAAAACACAAGTAAAAGACTAAAATACTTCTAGCAGTAGTTAACTACCGCTGTCTTATAACTAAAAAACACGCCGACAGTTAACTGCCGCTGAGTTTTTTGGTCATTTACTTGTGTTACTAAGACACAATGAATGTCAAAAAAGCAATTTTTTTTTCTCTAGACCTAATGATGGTGGGCGGTAGGAAATTAAAATTTTAAAAAATAATTATAAAATAAACAGGTTACCTGCGGCCCGGCCGGACTAGCCTGTGACAGGCTTGGGCTTCAACGGGCTCGGGCTAAAAAGACCCGGTTTTAAACGAGCCTAATTTTTTTATGTCCAAACCCTACATTTTATCGGGCTTTTGCGGGCTAGCCCGGTTGGCCTGGTCCGTTTTGACAGCTCTAACCAAAAGCAATGTAATTTACAAAGTGCAAAGACGGAAACCAAGCAAAATAACCTACATGGATTAAAATCAAAAGGTGATATAATTGCAAGGACTAATAATATATGAGTCTTGCTAACTAGTGCCCTCAGGGCAATGGTTAAAGAAACCCAAAGTAGTAGTTTTGCATTGGAAATTACAACTTTTGGACTTTTTGAAAGTTGAATTCAACATTTTTTTACCATTTCTCAACAAATTATTTCTAGTTATGTTCTCTTAACCAATGCCTCAAGGACACTCTTTAGCATTTCTCATAATATATTTAAGCCTTAGAAATGAGTTCAATAATATTTTAATAATTTTTGTTTAATTTAAAACAAAGTATTTTAATAATTTTTATAACTTATTTATATTTTATTTAATTAATTAAGATCATTCATAATCCAACACCATATGTGTTCACTAACACGATGTACCTCCTAAGCATGATGAAAATCATGCAACGTTTTCGAATCATACCCTTTTCTCTTTGTCAACATGAACTAACCGTACATTTTTTTGATAAGTCGGAGTTCTAATTTAGAGTAAAATTTAGGCAAAATTTCACACATCTAAGTTGTGACAAAATATAAACAGAAATTGACTTTTTCATTTAATTTAATGATAGTATACCAAAAATACCCTTCATAATTAGTGAGTTTTCGTTTTATGCTTTTTTTAGAAGGCAAAATATGTTATTCTTTTTTACGTAAAGCTCATTTGATGTTTTCTCTAGCATTTGCATGGTTATATACTCTTATATAGACATGGATAGAAACAAGAAAGAGGAGGGGTTATGGTGCTATGTTATTTGACTACGGTACTAAGCAATAACTAGGGTGTTCGCGGTGCGGTTTGGTTTGGTTTTTAGGTTAACAGTCATCCAAACCGCAAGGTAAAAAAGCATGTGGTTTGGTTCGGTTGACTTTTAAAATAAAATCCTAACCAAACCAAACCAATGTGGTTTGGATTGGATCGGTTGGTGCGGTTTTTTTCGAGACAATATAATTTTTTGTTTCCAACAATAAAATCGTTTTAAAAAGGTAAAACACGACATATTTCCAGCAATGTTTTCGACAATGTTTTTAATTCATTCCACATTACAATTTCATTTCCACCAAACAACATAAACCAAATTAAAAATGTGGACAAAAAGTAATTCTATTATGTAAGAAATGTAAAAGACTAAGATTTTCTTATTCTCTAATATTTCAAGTAGCACATAAATACATTTTTGAAATAAAAAGCAAAGAAGAAACTTAACAAGAGAAAAAATATGTCAATTATAAAAGTTTTCATTGAGTTTCTATGTGTAATTGTCTAGGTAACATAGATTTAATTAGTGTTTTTCTTACGTTGCGGTTTGGTTTGGTTTGGTTTGGTTGGTAAAATGAAAATCGCAAACTAAAACAAACCATGTGGTTGAGGAAAAAAGTGATCTGAATACATCCAAACCAAATGCGGTTTTTTGCAGTTTCGGTTTGGGTTGGTTCGGTTTACGGTTTTTCTATTGGATTGGTTCGGTTTTGAACACCCAATAACCAATTTGGCCCATAAATAATAAATAACTTTAATGAAACATTGAAAAAGAGATAAAGCTTGAAAATAATTTGTAAATATTGACTTTCTTCATGAATTAACCTAATATAAACATCTAAAAATGTGAAGTTTGGGATATAAGAGATACAATAAGGTCTAAAATATACAAAATTCCAGAATATTTATCAAAACACGAGTTTTTTGTTGTTGCAAAATACACCTTGGATCACCTTAGTAGATGAGAGGAAGTTATACCCGACACCGCTACTATTATACCTTGACCCCAACATTTTACATAGACTGCCAAATTTACCTTTTATATAAAATAAAACACAATTCACCCTTTCACTTGTTCACTCCACTTTCACCCCCACATTTTCTGGAAAAAAATGGTCGCTGGGAAAAAAAAACTCCCACTCCTAACAAACAGTAAGCTTTCTTTGATGAAATCATCAATTATTGATTACTCTCCCAATTGTTTCCAAAAAAAATAATATAATTTTTTGAATAAGAAACTATTACTAAAATTA
>Ga0228710_1012102_pt1 | contig 10828 bp, 5 predicted proteins | sample MedpolnodulmetaG_FD_177995 | JGI IMG/M metagenome (GOLD analysis project Ga0228710, IMG submission 177995) | Root nodule microbial communities from Medicago polymorpha collected in Santa Monica, California, United States - pink nodules | ecosystem: Host-associated > Plants > Roots > Nodule... | reverse complement strand
TTGGATCCTCAGCGGGTGATCCAGAAAACTGATTTTGCTGCACCAAGTTAAGTAGTGCAGGCTTAATCTCAAAGTTGTTACCCTCAACCATTGGGTACACAATAATAGCTTGTGGCTCTTCCGTAGAAGGTGTTGCATACTCTTTGAGAGTGCGTTCAGCCATAGCGATATTATTTCGTGCTACTCTCTTTCTTTTATGTAGAATTCTTTCGATCTCGGGAACGAATTCAACAAGACTTTTAGATCTTCGCATAAAAGAGCAAGAACCCAAGAAGTTAATGGTAAAAAGAAAAAGAAGTAGTAGAAGAAAAAAGAAAAAAGAAAAATTCTAATCACTAAGAAAAAGTTAATCAAATTAGTTAACTCCCCGGCAGCGGCGCCAAAAACTTGATGAGCAAAACCGCAAGTGTACGGTTTTACCGAAGTAGTAAAAATAGAGTATCGTTCCAACAGGGAGTTGTTCAATTTAATTTACTTTTAAGAGATGATTAGAAGAAAGTTTAATTATAGAGATTTGGTTTTTAAAGGTTAAAAACAATAATAATAAAAAGCGCCTTGGGATTATTGGTTCATCGTAGTGACGAATCCTTCACAAACAAACCCTAAACCATAACTTTATATTCGACCTACTTTCTAAAGACAGGTTTCTCTTTAGCGTATCAAAGCCCCTCTCGAGGTGCAGTGAGTGTGTTCCTCTAGCAACCACGCCTATTCTCATGGTTGATTGCTATTAGAATCCTTGAAGAACGAAACTTTATATGTCTCAAGGTTTGCTAGACTATTCTCATGTTTCGCAACCCTTGTCTTAATTCACTTGTTCCAATATCAAAGCTCCGCTTTCGCATTATGAATTGATATTTGAGATGATGAATTAATAAATACTAACTCTCCGCTTTCGCATTATGAGTTTGGCATTTGTTAACTCATTATAAAAACGGTGAATTAGATTAGAAAGTAGATTTATATAAGATTAGGGTTTATGGCTTGGTTTGATTAGGATTACGTCATTAGACTTATCCAACAATCCGAAGACAAGAAAGGTCTACTCACTCATGATCATCGTAGCCATAGAAGAGGAGAAGAAGAACATAAAATAAATAACAAGAAAGTAAAAGAAGAACTTTTATTAAGAAAGAAAATTGTTACTATTGAATTCCAAGAACAAAAGATGAATTGTTGTGATAGCTAGCTACTCTATTTATAGTTTACAATGACTTAAGCCCTAATAAATATAACACTAGAATATTCCACAAGAAACCACGGGCTTTTAGGTCAGAAGTAAACTAATAGCTAGCTTGTCCATGAAGCAGAAGCTGCAAAAGTGGGCTTTGAAGGTTGGCACGGCCGTGCTGCTGGTGGCACGGGCCGTGCCAAGTCTCTGACTTTGGGAGTGACATATTTTTGTCCCATATTTTGTATTTTCATCCCGAATCAGCTCCTAATCCTCTTTCTTTTGCTCCAAGACTAAATCTTTAGACATTTGTTCCTGAAATATAATAATTTGCAATTGAAGTAAAATAATTCTAAAAAGGAAATAATATTTAAATAAAACTAAATCAAATCTAAATAAAATAGACTCAAATAACATATTAAAAACACTAATTTATTGACTCATCAAAGACCAAAATCTTGAGTGCATTTTTGATGATGAACCTTTAGGTTTTGAGAAATATCATTCTCTTTAAACCAAAAAGATCCAAGCTAGAGATCCTTTGGAAGAAATTGATTTGGGAGGTGGATCAATTAAAAGGCCAACTTACATAAGTTCTAAAATTGGCCCAGAATTTAAGGTTCAAATAGTTGCACTTCTAAAGAAGTACAAAGACTGTTTTACTTGGGATTATAATGAAATGCTTGGATTAAGCAGGAATGTGGTAGAATTAAAGTTACCAATTCGACCAGATAAGAAACCAGTAAAACGACTTCCAAGAAGGTTTGCACCGTAGATCATGTCAAAGATTAAAGAGGAAATTGAAAGACTCCTCAAAAGCAACTTCATTAGAACTGCAAGGTATGTTGAATGGTTAGCAAACATTGTTCCTGTAATTAAGAAAAATGGAACTCTTAGAGTTTGTATAGACTTCAGAGACCTGAACAATGCTACACCTAAGGATGAATATCCTATGCCAACGGAAGAAATGCTAGTTGATTCTGCAGCATGATTTGAATACTTGAGTACGCTCGATGGCTATTCTAGTTACAATCAAATCTTCATCGCTAAAGAAGATGTGTCAAAAACATCATTTCGATGTCCAGGAGCTTTAGGCACGTACGAATGGGTAGTAATGCCTTTCAGCCTAAAGAATTCTGGCGCTACATACCAAAGAGCAATAAATTCAACGTTTCATGATTTTATTGATAAATTTATGCAGATTTACATTGATGATATTGTTGTAAAGTCTTCGTCGGAAAATGATCATTTAGAACACCTTCGACTATCATTTGAAAGAATGAGAAAATATGGATTGAAAATGAATCGACTGAAATGTGCCTTTGGTGTATGTGCGAGTGACTTCTTAGGTTTTGTTATGCACAAAACGGTATTGAAATTAATCAAAATAAAACTAAGGCTATGTGGAAAATAAGCATTGGACTTTGAATTTTGATGGCTCTAGCCATAAAAATGGTACCGGAGTTGGTATTTTCATAATATCTCCATTGAATATACCTTTCGCGGTGCGAAAAAAAGAATTGGCCATGAGTGTAAACACTTGAAACGATAACAGAGTCACCGCCGAACTTTATTTATCCCAAAAGAGGGAAAGGAAAATATCGATAAAACATTGGGTGAACATGGTCTGTGAACCATGAGATGGGTTCGGAAGTTGGTTATGCGAGAGGAAGGTGTTAGCATCCCTCGCATCTGTTGTACTCAATGGGAACCATTTAGGGGGAAGATTCGCTTACTATAAAAGGTTTAGGTTATCTGCCTATATGCTGGTTTCTTATTTCTATATTATTAAAACAAGAAAAATATATTTTATTTGGGGTGCTCGATGAGATATTGCGATCCCGCTTGTGTATGTGTCAGAGGAATGGATAAAACAATATCCGGTTAGATAAAATTACAATAACTTTTATATATATATATATATATATATAGGCAAAGCCACCCTATATTAAAACTACCCTATGCCCCTTGGATACAAGGATCCAATACACCAAGATCTACTCTCGAAAGAGTGTTGGAAACATCAACGAGCTAGAATTTGCTGTACACACATTGAACATGGCTGAAAAACACCTATAAAATACTGAAATGTGTGTACAGCAAATTCTAGCTCGTTGATAGGTGTTTTATAGGTGTTTTTCAGCTATGTTCAATGTGTGTACAGCAAATTCTAGCTCGTTGATGTTTCCAACACTCTTTCGAGAGTGGATCTTGGTGTATTGGATCCTTGTATCCAAGGGGCATAGGGAAGTTTTAATATAGGGTGGCTTTGCCTATATATATATCCTTCTAACTACGTAGCTTTGAGTTTTCCATTGCACATGGGAATACGTAAGAGCGGGATCGCAATATCTCATCGAGCTATGTTCAATTTTCTACGAGCTAAACGTTCAACGACCCATAAGTGACCTTGGCACCATATATCAATCCATAAGTTTAAAAGTGTTAAGATTAAGAGTCACCTCTCTTATATTTACGATATTACATGTACATATTTCATGCGAGGCTAAATAATAATCATACATGAATTTAACACAAGGCGAACATTAAACGAACTTAAATAAAGATCCAACGAGAATATGTGTTTCTAACTTGATGGAGTAAAATGAATCATAAATAGTTCATGGGATCAAAGTAAAACCTAAAAGTAATTTAAGGGAACATAATTATAATTTAGCATATTTTATAAATTTTGCATGGATTTGGAAAATAATTAAATATAAGGAGCTGAATATGACAAAGTTTTATTTTTGATTAAACACTTAAAACATCTTTGTTGAGGTGAGCTTGAAGATACTGTCAAATAATTCTAAATTATTATCAATAAATGACTATTCAAAACTTTCAATACTAAATTAAAATATATTCATATGTTCTATAATGCTCAAAGCTTCTGTTAAGAGAGTCTATTGTTTAATTTATATCACATATATAATGCTCACAATCTTTCTTACTGAAAATTTGTTCAAAATATATAATGAAGTGTCATTGAGCTCAACCTAAGAGTATTTTTTACATTGGCTTCATCCAAAAGTGTTCTGGTCATTTCTTACAATGTTCTAGTTTTTCTCTCAACAACTCCTTTTTGTTGAGGATTTCTTCGACATGAAAAATTATGAGGGATTCCATTCTCATCAAAGAATTTCTTGAAAGATTCACTTTCAAATTATGATCACTCCTTATTCATATAATTTTTAAATCTTCCTCAACTTGAACTCTTTTCTAAAAATTTTGAAAATCAATAAATTATTCCTCCTTTTGTTTTAAGAAAAGAACCCATGTGAATTTGGAGTAGTCGTTAACTATGACAAAACCATATTTCTTTCCTCCAAGACTATAAATTTTGATAAGACCAAAGATATCAAATATGAAGCAGTTCTAAAGGTCTTTTGGTTAAAACAAAATCTTTGTTTTGAAAAATATTTTTAACGTGTTCGTTTTTAACACATGTTTCACAAATATTATCCTTATCAAAATTGATCTTAAGAATACCTCTAACCAATCAAGTTTAAATAGTCTTGTAATAATCACCCCTTTGTGTCAAATCCGCTTATTTTTTTCAAGAGATAAGAAGCATGATTCAGCTCGTAGTTCATATAAGAATGTAACGTAAATGTTTTGCCTTCTCATTTAGTAAAAAGAGTTTTCAACAAGGTGCTTGTTTCATCTCACGAATGTTGGGTTTAATGGTAACTTTCAAACCATTGTAGCAAATTTTACTAATTCTTAACTAGTTATGTTTCATTGTTTCCAAAAGTGACAGACCCTCCAGTCTCCTTCTTAAAAGATAAGAATCTCGTCTCATCACCAGCTATGTGTCTGGAACAACCATTGTCAAAATACAAAGGTTTTTGCCTTGCATTTGGAGAATAGACCTTCATTTTGCGTTAGAGGATTATTAGCTTCCCATGATGAGTTTGGTCCTTAATGTTAGTCTTTTTAACTCTATTTCTATAAGAAAGCGCTCTGTTTAAACATGACCAATTATGTTGCATAAGGAACGTTTACTTTTTAATTTAGATAGGCCTCTTCTCATATTCCTAATAGGTTCAGATTTAGAGAAATTTGTTTTTCTAACCTTACCTCTTTTTATGAGAAATCAAACAAATTGAAGATGTTCATATTTATTCCAAATTTATGAAGACTATTTCTTGGAATTTGAGGGGGTTGGGGGGGTTTTGAGAAGAGGAATGAGGTGTGTAAGTTGGTGGGTGAAAAGGAGTCGTATATTTTATGTATTTAAGAAAAAAAGTTATCTTCTCTTGATGATTATGTTCCTTTATTTGAGGTGGAACACCTCATGGTTATTCTTTTCGTCCTTCAGTTGGTGCATCGAGTGGTTTGTTGACTATTTGTGATTGTTTTGAGGTGGAGGTTTCGTCATATTTATCCTTAGATCACGTTCTTTTGATTCATGGTAGGTTTGTTGAAAGTAATGATGAGTTTTTTCAAGCCAATGATTATGCACCTTGTGATGGAGCAGCAAAGAAATTGTTGTGGGTAGGTCAACCATGCAGTTTGGTAATTATGTGGAAAAGAAGTTATGTGTTTGTGGTGATTTCAATGTTGTTCGTGGCTTGGATGATAGGAGAGGTGTGAGGGCAACACTTTGGATGTTGGATTGTTCTCCTTTTTAACCAGTTTATAGTTGACAATTCTTTGTTAGATCTTCCACTGGGTGGTTCGAGGTTCACGTGGTATATGGGAGATGGTCAATCTATGAGTTCCCTCAAAAGGTTTTTGTTGTCTAAAAATTGGTGTTTGACATGGGCCTAATTCCATTCTGGTGGCTCAGATTAGAGGTTTGTCTGATCATTGTCCTATAGTTCTTAAGTTGATGACGAAAATTGGGGTCTAATGTCGTATTGTATGTTGAAATGTTGGGCAGATATTCCTAGTTTTAAATAGTTTGTGTGTAATTGATGGAGGAAATTTACGAGGGGTGGGGAGATTTTGTTATTAAGGAAAATGTTAAAAAGATTAAATTCGCTCTCAAACTTTGGCATCATAATCATACTAAAAACTTACCAGAATGAATCTTACTTTTGAAGGAGCGTATTTCTTTGTTGGACTGCAAAGGGGAGAATTTGTTGTTATTAGAGGATGCGGTGGAGGAGTTACATTGCCTCACTACTGAATTATTTTATTTATTTCATATTAACACTAGTATTTGTTGACAGCAATCTCAATTAACTTGACTTAGAAAAGGGGATGCGAATTCAAATTTTTTTCGTAGAGTCATGCTTATTCGGCGTCGTGGTAATTCTATCTCTTCTATTCTTGTTGAAGGTGTTCAGGTGGAGGGTGTGGGGTATGTGTGTAGTGCTGTTTTTTCTCACTTTTCAGCTCATTTTAAAGGTTCAAGTACATATAAATTTTACCCTAAAATTACCTAATAGATATAAGGTGTTTATTGACTTGAGCGTAGAAGTATTTTTACAGGTATCACCCCTCGTTGTCCAAGAAGGAGACTTCCAACGAAGCTCCTCCACTCATAGGTCATTCAACACCACCATCCGAGATCACAAGTCTGGCAGGATCAAGTGGGAATCGAACCTCAAAACAACCTTTCCATTTATTTCCAAACGAGATGGATGATTAACATAAGCCATGTTCAACGGCCATCAATACACATACTAAAGTTATACTAAAAATATTAATCTTCACTTTTAAATCGGGTTCATATTGATCACCCTTTCATTTTAGGCAAAAAAAATAGTTGATAGACAAAAATTATAAGGTATAAAGAAAGTGTAACCTAATATGGACCAAGTTCAAATGTTGTTCGTTCTGTTTTTTTTTAAGGATTTTTGTTTGTTCTATTGTTAATTGTTAGTAAAATCTTAACAATTTTTTTATTTAAATGGTAAAATTCCACTTTTGTACTTTTTTTTACGGGCAGTTTTGGACTCTTTTAAAAAATTCACACGAAACAGTGTTTGAAAAAATGCAAAGAGAAATAATTAAAAGAGTTTGAATGTGAAAATTGGAATTTTATAGAAAGGAAGAGGAGCATAGAGGAGATATGAGAGAATGAAACCCACTTTAAGAGAAAAAATTTGCTCTTCTCTCATATAAAATTGTTTACTCTCATACAAACAGACTAAAATATCTTCCACATAACTTACGTCATTTTGATCTAATACCAACGTGAATTAAGTTACGTTCGATAATAACCAATGTAAGTTAACTCACATTGAAAGAAAAAAAATTCCCACGGGGCTTAAGTCCCGCTGCCAACAAAGACCAATTGGTAAATTATAGAACAGAGAAGATCAATATTTTGATATGAGACCGTCCCAATTATTGGAAATGGAAATCATGCTAATCGGTCTTTGCTACCTATTGAAATTAATTATCACTCTTTTAAATTGATATACCAACGTAATCAACTTACACATTTCCACAACTACAATCCCACAACCAAATATGAGAGTTTTTAATAAAATAATATTATACAATTGCTTGTATGGTACAAATGAGAAATTAATATTAAAGTGAAGTTAATCCATTTGTGGTTGGCTTGGTGGTTGGCTTGGGATCTTGGAGTGTGTTTCTCTCAAGATTTCAGGTTCGATTTCCTCTTGTGTCAATTTCGATGGGTAAATCCATACAGAGCTTTGCGGGGCCCCGCAAGTGGACGGTGGGATTGGTCCCCTCGGATTAGTCGATTTTTGGATCGGATACCGAGTTTTTAAAAAAAATATTAGAGTGAAGTTTGTTATTAATGCCAAAATGGACTTCTTATCTAGAAGCATAGACATGTAACTTTAACCAGTAGTAGCAGGACTTAAGTCCTGTGAATTATTTTTTTTAACGTGAGTTAATTCACGTAGGTTATTCTCAAACATATATTGAGCTATTTTAAATGAGAGAAGAGCAATTAAGAGAAAGGTTGGAAAAAAAAATCCAATCTGGTGATTATTTTGGTATTACTATAAACACCCCGTGCGACATGGATGGATATTTAAAACCTTAACGTCGTTCAGAGGCTATCTTTCTTGACTATAAGATTACATGATTTTTTTGTATCAAAAATATTATTATACAAAATCAAATCAATCTTTTGTGTGCACCAAAAAATATTATATCTTGTGTTATGAAAAAGCAAAATTGATAACTTTTTTTTCGGAATCCTTATTATTTTATGTTGTTAATTAAATCGTATGCTGTTTTGAAAGAAAAATAATTACCATGCATGGTTTATATGTGTGCAAGATTTGAATAATGACAAACAGATAAACAAATTAAATTATTTTGAAATGTGAAAGATATAAAGTACATCTGGTATATATTGTTTGTTTCCTGATCTGAGTTGTTCTTTCTTTGACTATTGTTGATTATATACAATCTTGTGTACAGCAAAAAAGATTATAATCTTTTGTTAGGACCGGAAAATGATTAATTTATAATTCTTTGACGGAAGCCTCAATAATTTATGTTGTGAATTATTGTGGTGTATGTTGTATTAAGGAAAAAAAATTATATCCATGTTTCATGTGCGTGCAAAAAAAATGAATACTATAACAAACATATGAGCAAATTAAATGATTTGTAGAGATAGAGTAGAGATGGATTGTTGGTTTCGTTGGGTGTAACTTTTCTTCATAGACCTAAAATCTTAGTTTTCTTTGTTTTTCGGTTTGTCTCCAACACTTTTAGTGATTGAGACAAAAAAAGAAAAAAAATTTGATTGACAAAACTTATAAGTACTGGCGAAAAGACGGGTACGTTTTTCCGCTCTTTTTATTGCGTCAACGTTTGAAAATTATGAGCTGTGTTATTTTATGAAATTTTAATTTTGATTAAAAGTAAAAACATTAATGTTTATTGCTTTCAAATTATAACAAATAAACCTAATCATGATTATCTATTTCAATGAAACCAACGATATAACAAAAAAATATAATATAAATTCTTTTCTTTATGACACTAACAACAATCTTTATTATAGAAAAGTTGTTGTTTAAGAGTATAATTGGGATAGTGAAAAAGTAAGTATACATACACTAATCTAGTTTGTTACACTTTTTCAATGATAAAGGAAATTTTTTGGATATTTGTGTGTTGTTACGTTTTTATTTTAATATTTAAATTTATTCTTATCTATTTCTTTCATGTGTTATTTGTATTGAAAATTGAGGGTATTTTTGGAAAGAAAAATATAATCCAAAAGTGCTGAAAAGGGTAGTTTTCTTTATATGTAGTATAGACTAGCGGAAAGACGGGCACTATCGTGCCCGTCTGTCCGCTCTTGCTACTACGCTAACGCATGTCATTATTCTTTTTTTTGAAGGAACACATGTCATTATTTTATTATGTTTGTTTGTATAATTTTGATTAAAATTTTAAAATTTTAAAATATTAATGAAAATTATTGATATATTGATTTATAAACAAAATATTGTCAAGGGATATAACAAAATTATTTATGAACTCAACATATTTTAGTTTGTCTACATATAAAATAAAAATAAAATAATGATCATTTATTGTTTATTCTAATAGTAATTAGTAACATCATAACATAAATGTATAAATGACATGTTATGTAAAAGAAACATTATTATGATTGCGATAAAAGAATATCTTTAAAAACTACATTTTTCGTAAAGTCTCCATCTTCTCCTTCTATTTTCCCTTCTTTAATGAGAATTTTTGTTGAATTTTGAGAAACTCCTCTTGATAAAGCTACGTATAATTGATCATGGCTGAAAACATGCAGTGGAAGATAGATTCCGACATTGGAAATGGTCTGCCCTTGTGACTTATTTATGGTAATAGAAAAAATTAGTGTAACGGAAAACTGTTTTCTACTAAGAATAAATGGAAGTCCTGAACTCGCATTTGTTTTTAATTTATATCTAGGCAAGAATGCTCTTTTTTCAGCATTGCTTCCTGTTAGGATTTCCACATCCAACATATTCTTAAATAAATCACGACATAAAAATCGTGTTCCATTACATAGGTCATATCTAGGGTCTATGTTTCACAACAACATTAAAGGTGCACCTTTTTTTACCTTTAAAATAGGTGGTGGGATACTTACTTGTGCAATTGAGTTTAAAAATTCTTGTTGATATAAGTTATGAGTATCCCCTTCAACCTCGTCAAATGACAACAAATTATGTTCTTCTCCTGGATTTTAGAGGATTTAAAGTCAAATATTTAACATTATTGTTTGCTCACGTTTGTTACTAATTTTTTTTAGTGGATTTAAAGTTCAATGTTTAACATTATTTTTGGCTCACGTTTGTTACTAATATTTTGTTTTAGAGGATTTAAAGTCCAATCTTTAACATTATTTTTTGCTCACGTATGTTACTAATCTTTTTTTAGAGGATTTAAAGTTCAATCTTTAACATTATTTTTTTCTCACGTTTTTTACTAATATTTTTTTTAGAGGATTTAAAGTCCAATCTTTAACATTATTTTTTACTCACGTTTGTTACTAATCTTTTTTTTAGAGCATTTAAAGTTCAATTTTTAACATTACTTTTTGCTCACGTTTGTTACATTTGTTTTAATATTTAAATTAAACTTATTCTTATCTCTTTGTTACATGTGTTATTTGTATTTAAAATTAAGGGTATTTTTGGAAAGAAAAATCTAACTCAAAAGTGCTGAAAGGGATAATTTTCTTTATATACAGTGTAT
>Ga0228710_1012100_pt1 | contig 10831 bp, 6 predicted proteins | sample MedpolnodulmetaG_FD_177995 | JGI IMG/M metagenome (GOLD analysis project Ga0228710, IMG submission 177995) | Root nodule microbial communities from Medicago polymorpha collected in Santa Monica, California, United States - pink nodules | ecosystem: Host-associated > Plants > Roots > Nodule... | reverse complement strand
TCTGAATCGACCTGCTCTGATACCAAATTGTAATACCCATACTAAACGTATCTAGAAAGTTTAGCATGTGCATTATCTTTAGTACTGGATACATTAAAATTTACAACATAAATTCTACGAATGAATAATTTATACAGTAACATGCGTTCGTACAATCAACAATACAACATAAACTCGTCCAAAGCATAGAAAATACATCCTTAAAGTCTATAACATCCTGCAGCGGGTATGAACGAGCACTAGCTGAAATATCCATCCGGCTACAAGCTTGCTAAGTCCTGCTAAACCAACCTGCTGATCTGAAACAAATAATGATTGGGATGAGACATAATGTCTCAGTGAGTTCTACCTAATCCTAGGCTATAGGTAACCGCGGGGGAACCTAGGGTTACCACGTGCCTACAATACAACCTGGCGGTTGATTATACGTGTGTGGGCTTGTATGCCTAGACGGTCGTGCATACTAGAATCCGTCGTAGGGTTCTACTTAACTTGTCATATAGGTCTTGACTTATATTATACGTGTCATGGCGGTTAAAGGGAACCTAAGACCGCTATGCCAAGACACACTAAACGTATCGAGCCTAATCATAACATACTCATGACACGATCCTAAACCGGACGATCGGGGAATTCTAAGATCGTCATCGGCATAACATCATGAATTTCTCTACGTGCATGAATCTGCATAAACCTATACATGTCTAACAGTATACTATAATCATATTCATGTTCGTTATGTTAGAGGTTAGCGTTGAACAAACATAATTATCTGGGTTCATTTTACGGAGTGTATCGGGTGGAGTAACCCCGAGTACAATCCCATACATGACCGATGAAAACCTATCTGAGGTACACCGGACTCCCTCAGTGACGTGCGGGCCCCCCTTGCGGAGCTTGTCCCGTTCCCCTGGCGAGAACCTCTCGTATCCCCCTGGCGTGGATGGCGGAAAGACACGACACCTACATCTTACTTATAGTCTTGGTATACATGGAAGCTTATACTTAACTTATATGAATGGCCACCACGAGTCCGTAATCTACTCGTTGAGCGGTGAGCCACCACTTGCTTATCTTAACATTACATAGCTTAACATACTAATTCTCAACAATCTACGTCGAGGCTCTATGGTTTTCCCATTCTTAGACTTGTTTCCTACCCGAGCATAATCACGCATTTTATCGTACTCTCATGTGCCACTCACCATTGGAAAAATGTGAATGTTACTCATGCATTTCATTTATTATGTCTTTACACGTATTGCACATTAGTTTCTTGATATTGAGGTTTCATTAAAGTTATAAAAGTTTGCAAGGAAAAGCGTCGAACGGCATTCTGGACCACAAGGAAGGTTTTCAAGACATGCTGTAAAAAGGTTGTACGCTTAAGCGTGCTCCCAAGCGTGCAGTTCGCTTGCCAGTACGCTTAAGCGTACCTGTAAGCGTGCAGAGCTTTAGTTACGACGTTTTGCACGCTTTAGCGTGCAGTGCACGCTTAAGCGAGCAATCATCAGTCCAGAATGCAGGAAATCATGTTTTAAGCATAGAAACCTCAAAACCAAGTTCCAACATCCACAGTACATCTAGAAGACCTGGAAAAACAGTTTAGAAGTATTGCATGACAACAATTCACACATTTCCAAGGATTAACAGCAAAGGGGCAACTAAAACCTAAAATATAGTCATGGACAAATTGTCTTTCTCACATAATTTTAACATACACCCAAGGGTGGATAAATCTATCTAAAGAACTCACATTAATCACTTCTGATAGCTTCCATAAACAGTTCAAGTTCAGCTATTTCCTCTTCAAGCTCATGCTCTAATTTCTGCCCATAGCTTAACACCACCACACGAATCCTTAGTTCGGCACAAAACTCATATCAGTCCCCTTACTTCAAACTCTCTTCCAGGCCTCAATACTGAACCTAAATTCATGAAACCAATACCAAAATGTCGAGCATTCCGTTAGCTAACCATAGCAACAAAGATCACTTGATTCCAAGTTACAGAGAAAGAGTTATTACCGTTTTAGTGAAGCCCTGTCCCAAAACCCGTAACCAAAATCCAGCAGAAAATTACCAAACTTCAAATGTGTTTTCCGAATCCGTTACTAGCCCGAATCATACAAAGTTTGTGCCTAAATTGAAGGGAATTGAATGAGGAATCTAAAACTTCAACAATAATTCAATTCCAAACCACACAGTAAGAGGTACGAATCAAAAACCAGAACATGCCCAACAACTTAGCAATTCATACCTCAGTCTTTGATTCTTGGTTTTAACTTGGATTTTGCCTCTTCAACATGTATAGCTACACTTCTGTCACGCAGGAAGAAACCCCCCATTTGAAGTCTCTAAGTACCAAATCAAAACACTAAAGATCAACAATCTTGCATGCACATAACTTAACACCATCATTTCTTCCTTGTGAACCCACAATAGCACCCTCAATGCTCAAAGCACACATGCAGCTCAAACAATCTGAAGTGAAATAAGAAACATGGAATTTGGGGATAAGGGTTTGATTCAGCTGATGGAGGGAGAAGAGGGAATCCATGGCTTGCTTGTTGCATGTACTTGTTCTAGTGATCAATTACATTTGTTTTCATGTGGATTCTAGTGAGAATTGGATGGAAGAAGCAATGGAGGGAGGGAAGGATGATAAGGCCGAGAGAGAGGGAGAAGAGGTGAAGGGAAATGTTTGTTTTCTGATGTGGGAGGAATGAGAGTAGTGAATAAGGAGTGGTGGAATGACTTATATAAATACTTGTGTTAAAATTACCCTTGTGCCCTTTTCTTAATTCGTAACCTCTTATTCTCCGATATATACGTAACCCTTCATAATATTTCTCCTTTGACACATTCACTGATATCACATTCTATTGAGATTTAGTGGAATGTTACATGTGTAATATTCATTTTAATCATTATGTAGTTCATATTGAGGGACTAAAATCAAATGCTCTACAAATTACAACGGTTAAAACATGGATCTAAACAAACAAACAAAATTATATATTTACAAGGACTAAAAACATTGTTTTTTCAGAGAATAAAAGCAAAAATTTGTATATTTAATTAAGCCATTTAATAATTTGAAACTCAATGATTAAGTAGTGTAATCTTACTACTTTAAAGAATGATACTATTTCTTTGAGAGAGAAAAATGAGACTGTTTTTTAAAAAAGTTTAGTCACTATACTGCAATAGCATAAATAAGTTTTACATAAACGCCTGATCAAATTTTACTATCTTAAGACTGTGTGAATCCGTAACCAAAAGAAAAAAGACTGTGTGAATTAATTTTGGGAAGTAATACTACAACAGAACAATTTTGTCATATATGCGTAATGTGAAATTTGCTTTGTAGTTACATTGCTTGTAAATAGTTATTAAATTCTTTTTATTTGGCACATATACTTTGCAATGGAAATTGTGCCATTTTAATATAATGTTATGCATATGTAGTACAACTAGAGTACCAATGGAAGAATGGTGGGTAATTTACCTCAACCAATGAACATTCATCTTTTTAGGTGGTATCTATGAACTATCTTGACCCCACCAATAAATTGCTCATTTTTATTAGTTGGTGGGTAAATTACCCACCATTTTTCAAAGGTAATCTAGAAAAAACCCTACTTTATCCATTGAGAAATTCTAATTGCATCTCTATTTGTATCACTAACGTTTTACAGCTTAGAATCATGGACATTTGAAATAATGGTGCTCCTTTCTGGTGCTCTTCCAAATCCAAAATTACAAACTTCAGTCCTGTCTATATGGTTAGTTTCTTTCTAGTCATGGTTCTGAGGATTATTCCCACTCTTTGTTGTGGAAACTTTTATGTTTTTATTTCTAATTCAGATACAACAATTATTGCTTTGTTATATATGACCAAATTTACTTTTTCATCCCAGTGTTAATATATCTGGTATGTTTTGGATGGTACCATTTGGAGTTAGTGTTGCTGGAAGGTTAGTCATGCATGCTAAACTCTTTCAATATATACTGTATTAGAATCCAAAATAGATACCACAAAACTGTGCATGATATCACTAAAAATATTGGCGACACATTTAGTTGGTTTAATTGGGTGTGCAGTCTTCAATTTAGGATTGTTGTCGGTTTTAGGCCCTAAACATTAATAAAATAAGTTTTTCATTGTCCAAGCAATTGAATGAGCTGGAATTAGGAGAGTTTGATATGGTTTTGGGAGTGGCTTAATTAGCTAGCTTGTACAAGCTTGGCAAGGTGGTGTTTCACTGGGTTAAGATCAGGACAATTTATTTTGATTTAAAGGGTGAAAATGTAGGATCAAATCCTCAAGGGTAGGGATTAGGGAAATTAAACAAGGCAGAAATTTAATGATGTTGTAAGAGCCCTAGGCTCTGGTTAATCTTACTTGTTGTAATAACTTTGCTCATTTTTTCATATAATAAACACTCTATTTCATCTCCTAAACTCCTATGATTCTATCATAAATTATATCATAGATTTTATTTTTTTAAAACCAAAATTAGAGTAAAAACATCACGTGGCAGCCTTGACATTCCAACTAAGTCGGAACCCAAAAACTATTAAATCTCTTGGTGCTAAAATAAAATAATAACAAATCTTAGTACACTTCAAAATAATAAGGACAAAAAAAATCTTTTAATATATGTGTTCGCTCAAATTCAATCCTAAAAAACCAGCTTTTAAGGTATTCATATTTCATGTGATGCGTAGCTTCTCAACACCCCTCACTCACGCTTGAAATTGGACATGTGTGTGACGTGACAATGTGTGGCCCGATAAAGAGTAGTCAAATAAATATTGGATAGACTCCAATATTATATCAAAATTTGGACTCAACCTTATTCAATCATATATCAAACTGGCTTCTAATGAGGTGATATATATTTCCCACTTATAAACATCTTTATATAATATATCTCATCTAATGTTGAATTCTAATCACAAAAACTACTGACGAAGTCGGAATCGGAGACTAACAAACGTTAAACCTAGATTAAAAAGAATCAAGTTTGCACGCATAAACTTGTTAAATAGGGTTCCGGAATCCATCAAAAATTGGGAAAACTCTTTAAAAATTTATTGAATGAATAAAAGTTGTCTCTTAGGCTACAAATGTTAAGCATAAATAGGGAAATAACAAAATCGTAATGGACCAAAAATTCAAGAAGAAAACAAAACAGACAAATAATAAAATTTGGTTGAAATAATAAAATACTAAGAAAACCCTTCTACGTCGACTACTTTTCAAAGTTGATGGACTAAAACGACAATTATGTTAAATTCAGAAATTAAAAATGTAAATAACTATTTATGTTGATATCATTGAATATAATGAATTTGATTTTACATGTTTCTGCACAATAGTACAAGAATCTCAAACGAGCTTGGAGCTGGATGTCCAAATGCTGCTTATTTAGCTGTTATAGTAACCTTATTCATGGCATTCACCTGTGGAGTTCTAGAGTTTGCTTTCCTTATGTCTGCATGGAAACTTTGGGGCAAGGCTTTTAGCAATGTACATGAAGTAGTCACATATGTTACTTCAATGATACCGATTGTTGCAACCTCTGCTTTTGTAGATTCATTTCAAACACCACTCCAAGGTAATCATTAAAAGCATCAATGTGCTCTAAAAAAATTAATTTTGCTTCTCTTATTTATATCTTTATTATAGAAAATGCAATTTAATAAATCTTAGTGCATGTTTGATTTTGCATAAAAGCTACAATATTTTAGCTTTTGTTAAAACGATGTTTTCAAAGATTCTAAATGCAAAACGAATCATGTTATAAATCCATTTGGTTAGAATATCAAACAATATAGAAGTATAAAAGAAACGAAAATCACTAGACAATGAGACGTGATCGTTGTTCATGCAGCTTGGTCAATTGTGCTTATCTAGGCAAATATAGAGTAACTTTATTTATGTGATGAATTAGGATTTCAATGTTACGAGCAATATATAACGTGATCGTTGTTCACGTAGTTTGGCCAATGATGCCTATCTTGGCAAATATAGAGCAACTTTATTTATGTGATGAATTAGGATTTCAATGTTACGAGAAATATATATACACGCACAATAAACTAATGGGCCTCCCCTCAAAAAAAAGAAACAGTTGGGCCTCCGCCCTGCTTCTCTTTAGTGTCTATATATGAGTCATACATATACTCAACCATCTCCGCCTTAGAGAATATCAAACCACTATAAAGACTTAATGCATGGCAATCACATCCGGGAAATTTGGGCAGGCACAACTCCTTTATAAGTCATTTTATATGCATGCATGCATACATTATTTATTTAATTTTTTTGGTCAAGGCATGCATACATTTTTTTTGAAGAAACATGCATGCATATTTATTTACCGATTAAATAACGTATAGTCTCAATAACATTCAACATTTTTTCGGTTTTCGTCTTCACAACAAACTGTTTTGATTTTAGACCTTAAAATCAGAAAATTTTGTTTACAGCTCTTATTAGTTTATTTTAGTCCTCATATTAAGTTAATGTTGAATTAGTAGTTTTTTTTTAAGCCTTCTCTTGGTTAACCGTTCGATTTTGATAGGTCTTGCTAGAGGATGCGGTTGGCAGAAGCTTGGTGCATTTGTTAATTTAGGAGCTTATTATCTTGTTGGCATTCCTTTTTCTGTTGTATTAGCTTTTGTCTTCCACATGAAGGGACAAGTAAGACTTAACCATGTTTTAATCATGTTCCTATGTTGCTTAGTAGTAGTAAACTAGTTGGTATAGAGCTACTGTGTTTGAGATTATCTTGATTCTTCCTAAACACAGGGGCTACTTTTGGGGCTTTTAACAGCGCTTCTTGTTCAAGTGGTGTGTTTTCTTATTGTCACATTGCGCACCAATTGGGAGAAAGAAGTGAGTCCATTCTTTTTCTAAATTTTTTTTTTGTTAGGTTTAAATATGCATTTGGTCTCTGCGATCTATCATTCTTTTTTCTTTGTCTTTGTATAGATGTTTTTAAATCATTTTTTCTTTGTCTTTGTACATATATTTTTAAATCATTAGCCATGGTAAATATGTTAGTCTTTCTTTTAGTCCTGCTTTGTTTAAGTCCTTACAAAATTTGTTAACATAAGAATTTATACATGTAATATGCGTGCCATATTTATTTTAGTCATTTCTATCACTCATATTGAAGTGGTTAAAATAAAATATCCATATATTAGAGACCAATTTCTGTACAAAGACAAAATGTGGTGTTTTATTAGATAACCAAAGAAACATTATTTAGAAAAAGGAAACAATTTTTTTTTAAGGGATAAACCCTAAAACAGTAAAAGAAATAAAAAATAAAAAGTTCTTCATTTAACATTGGTTTTTTTAACCTCTTGTAATAAAATGTGGTACATTTGCTAGAATAAAAAACAAAAGAAAATATATTTTTACAGGTATTAAAAATAAGAAATTGTATATTTGCAAAGAACAAATACATCCTATTTAACTATAAATTGTATTGATCTTAACAACATTATCTTCATTCTTCAGGCTAATAAGGCTGCAATAAGAGTTGGAGGCAGTGGAGTCCAAGTTAATGCACTTTCACTTGACCAAAATGTTGCTACTCCATAGATTTATAAAACTTCATTAGAATTTTATTTGTAGAAACTTTATGTGCATGGAAACAAAATTCAGCATCATGTACTCATTGCAAGACCATAATTATTCCTTAGCATATAAATATAATTATCCACCAATGCAGAACTATGTTATCTTCTGAATTAGAATTTAAATGAGTTAATTTACAGCTTTCTAAGACGACAACTTTTTATTAGCACAACTCCACCACCCTGATTGTACTGCGTTGGAGCCGGAGATTGAACTTTCTTAGAGGTAAAGTGTACTATATATCATTCATAAAGTATTCTAACAATGCACTCATAGTTAGTAGTCAAAACTGGACTCCTAACCATCTAATGGAACATTAAATTTTTTGAAAATTTTGGTAAGTGTCATTCAATATGGCACATTGTAATTTCTGTTAGAGGTTTGGACAATATTGATCATGTTTTGGATCACAATAAAGGGAGGTTCACCTTTTCTTTCATGAACAGGTGGTATATTGATCATTGTTTAGAACATGGTGATAACTTCTAATTCGGGATAACAGACTATACTGGCTTATACTATTTAGCATTTTCGGGGTTTAGGACTGGAAGAGAAAAAATCTTTAGTATTTGGCAAATACAGAAGTTGACATACATTCTCAAACTGTACATCAAGTTCAATGAACCAATCATCACCAAATACAATTCCGCCTTCGAGAGGAATATCAAAGATTTCACGTATTAACTTTGGTGTGAGACAAATCTCAATTTCTTTGATCCTTGACACGATCAAACTCTTCCGTGGGAAGACTTCTACCATAAAATAGAATACTTGGGCGACTTTTGGGCAATGTCTTTCACAAATTTTCAAGAATTTTGTCCAACCCAGAGTGTCAGAGTATTCTTTCAAGATGATATTATCTTTTTCTAATTTCTCGAAGTCAAAATATCTCGTAACTCCTACAGGTCTAGAAGACCCTTTTTCCTTGAATTCCTTTTTGAGATTGAAAAATGGGAATCTTTTTTCTTTTTTTATGAAAAATGGATATATTTTTTTAGAGTGGTTTTTTGGAAGATTTTTTAGAGGTTGGAGAATGTTCTAGTAAACATTATGGTTGAGCGGTTTCCTTGGGTCAAGCTTCTTTGGAGTGTGTGTTTTGTTTTTTGAAGCCTCTTTTATTTCAAAAGCTTTTGGTTTGTTTTTGGGAGGTGATGTTTTCTTGGGTTGTTTTGTTTTTGGTTCATCATCTGAATCAGAAATTTCTTAAACAGTTTTGTCAACATTCTTGGTTTTTCGAGTTCCAATTTCAACAATAATCCTTTGGGATCTTTTCACTCGTGTGGTTTGGGTTGATTTGGCTCTTATAGGTTTAGGTTTTGTTGAGTTAGGGGCCATTTGGTTAAGATCTGGAGAAGTAAAGTAGACGGGGTCAATGTTAGGGTGATTAAGTTCCCTCATGGGTCAATGTCAGGGTCATGTAATGGTTTGTTCTAGGGGTGATGAACAAGGTGGGTTTAGTTTTGGTGAAGATGGAGGTGGTTGAGTTTGTGTTTTTTTTAATGATTTAAAAGAGAGTTGTGGTTCATCAGAGTGTTTTGAAGGTTTTGGAGGTGAAGGTAAAACATTTGGAAAATTTTAGAAGGGTGTTTGTTCAAGTGAATCGATAGGTGATGGGGATAGATGCATGGGTTCATTTTCTTGAAAAACTGAGGGTGATTCTAGTGGTGTTTGGAATGGTGTTTGTTATTTGGTTTTTGGTGAAAGAGAGGGAGGCGAAGGTGTTCTTCCTAGAGGCGTTGAAGGAGGAGAGGGAGAGAATATGGTGTAGATGGAGAAGGGGAAGGGGAAGTTGGTCAAACTGAGGGACATTTTTTCCCCTAGCATTTGGTTCTGGCCATTTTTTTTGTTTTGTGGCGGAGTGTGGTGGTGATTTGAGAGGAAGAAGATGAAGAGATCATTGGTTTTATGGAAGATGTAGAAGATTGTGTTTTTCAAAGAGATAAGAGCGAAAACGGTTTTTGGAAAGAGAGAAAAAGGTGAGATTTGATGGAGAGTGGTTTAATGATGAGTTTCCTAGATTGATGGGGTAATTAAGTGAGCTTTTGTATAGGAAAAAGGAATGAATTTTTACGCCTAATTATATACATTTTTTTTAAGAAAAGAAGTTAACGATATGAGAGGCAATCATGAGCCTCAAGTAAAATGTAATTTTTCTTTAATGAAATTAAAATCATCTTCAACTAATGATTCCTTTGTATTAACATGATTCCTTTTAAAATCATACAATAGAATAAAGCAATGAGGGTCGTCCCTACGAATTCGGAGGCTCGGCTCTAGGAATGAAAAGAGGCTAGTGATAAAAATCAAAACGTATTTTTTTTAAAAGAGCAATGTTCTATTTATATTTTTTAAAAGATAAATACAAGGTGCCGTATATATGCGGTACAACCAATGGTGAAAATGACTACCGTATACATGAGGAACCCTCACCTAACACCAAAAGCAAGAGGACCTAATTCTAATAGGCCTAAAAGGCTAAACCAAGAGGACAAAAAATGAAACCTGCACAAAACCACCAAAAGCCATGGACGCACAAAGCTGGCAGCACAGAAGCCAAGCAGTCACAGCAACAGGAAAAAAACCGCAGCCCTATTTAAATTAAAAATGAAGTCCGTAAACATAAGAAGTAAATAATATAATAAATAATATAAAATGAGTTCATGTGAATACCTTCAAAACGAGTCTTGATTCACACCAAAACGAGACTTCCTACTCGCATTTACTAAAGCAAATTGATCAATCAACTCTTCGTATTGTATATTTCGCAACATAGCATTCTCAATTGCTATCATTGCTAAGCCATTAAGTCTTTCTTGTAGCTTCTTCATGCCTGTCTCATCATCCCATGGCTTAACATCAAGCAGAATGGAAGAATTGCCACCAGTAAAAATATCACTTAATGAGTTTCAAACAGTTCAAGATAATAAATCTAAAATAGTCTTTGAGTTTGTCACAAGTCTCGATAACTTTCAATCATATAACAACATTCCAACCTCACCAAAATAACATGAAAAATTAAGAGGATCAAACAAACTCGATGACCACTTTTCTCAAAACTATGCTTATGCTTAATGTAAAATAATAATAATAATAATAATAATAATAATAATAATAATAATAATAATAATAATAATAATAATAATAATAATAATAATAATAATAATAATAATAA
>Ga0228710_1012094_pt1 | contig 10835 bp, 8 predicted proteins | sample MedpolnodulmetaG_FD_177995 | JGI IMG/M metagenome (GOLD analysis project Ga0228710, IMG submission 177995) | Root nodule microbial communities from Medicago polymorpha collected in Santa Monica, California, United States - pink nodules | ecosystem: Host-associated > Plants > Roots > Nodule... | reverse complement strand
GATGCCCCTATTTAAGTTTCTTCGTCCGGAGATTTGAAGATGGAATCTTTGATTTGACGAGTCGAAGAGACTTAAATACAAGTACACCATTTTTGACTTAAGATGTTATGAATGCTCGTGATGTAATGATGAAGGCAGGACGACAAAGATGATTTGACTGGAATGAGAGAGAACAATGGGATACCCAAATTCGTAGAAGAAAGGGACTCGACTCCGCTAGGGGATATTGTAGTTTTACTGGGGAAGATGATTGTCCATTACCATAGTTAGTGACAACCTTTGACGAGACACGCTAGGGGATGACACCTCTTGACATTTCGTTATCCGACAAATCGGGAGATGACAATTTTTTGAGAAAACTGAATTTGAGTGACGCCTCGTTATCCGACATACTAGGAGGTGACACTGTCAAGAAAATAGAACTTGAGTGACCTTCCGTAATCCGACAAACCGGGGAAAGACGTATTATTATTATTATTATTATTATTTTTTTACTTTCCGTATTCCGATAAACCGGGGAATGACATTTGATATTCCGTAATCCGATAAACCGGGGAATGACTTTTGGTATTCCGTAATCCGACAAAACGGGGAATGATGATTTTGATATTCCGTATTCCGATAAACCGGGGAATGACATTTGATTTTCCGTATTCCGACAAAGCGGGGAATGAAATTTGATAATGATGCGAAGGATCGAGTGACATCTCGTTGTCTGACGAAGCAGGGGATGACACTTTTGGAAAATGAAAGGTAAACTCAAGTTGTCCATTGTTTAGGACTGACCACTTGAAACAATAATAAAAGATAAACTCAAGTTGTCCATTGTTTAGGACTGACCGCTCGAAACAAGATAAAAGATAAAACTCAAGCTGTCCATTGTTTAGGACCGACCACTTGAAACAATTTGAAGACTGAAGCGAAAGGATACGACCAAACAAGACTTGGGGTGACTGATGCAACCATGTATGAATTGATATTGTGTATATGTTATGAAAGTATTAATGTATGAATGTGTAATTGTATGAATGTATGAATGAATGTGATTTGTATGACTGTATAAATTGTAGATGACTGTACGACTGTATACTTGCATATGACAGGCGAACTCGATGAAACAAGACAAAACAGGTAAGATGGGAGGCGGACTGACATCACAGTACAAACACTCGGCAAACTTCCTTGGAGATGATATTATTGTGAACAAGTCGAGCCGCTGACGGGGTAAAACCCGGTATAAGGTAGCAACTGATGTCTCTTGGGAATAAAGCTCATTGTTGACCCAAAGTCTGGAAAAAGTTGTCATTTGTAGACCAGCGCAGAGTGTTCCTCCATTGGCGCGCCTCAGCAGTCATGCCTTTTTGTTTTATTTTTTCTTTTGTTTTGAAAATCCCTAACTTTTGCCTGGATCGCCCTTTCGGGTTTTCAATCCACCAGGAGTATATTCCTTTTTTATGCCCCTAATTTTTGCCTGGACCGCCCTTTCGGGTTTTCAGTCCACCGAGACACTCTCTATTGCCTAAGTCGCCTTTTCAGGTTTTCAACTCAGCGAGCCTTTTTGATTTTTGATTTTTTTTTTTGTATTTCTGGATTATGACTGCATCTTGCTCAAAGCAGAGGTCCTCTCCATAGTGCTCAACAATGTTTCTCTCTTCCGGATGTAACCGTTCTCGAGGCGGATGCTGATGTACGCTTCAAACTACTCGTGAGTTCAAAGAAGGTGTGTTTGTTGTTCACACTTTTCAAAAGATGTACAAAAGTTTTGTATTTTGAAAATTTTTGCTTCAAGTATTTCCATCAAAAATAGAAAAAATTATGCAAATAGAATAAATGAGAGTTCCAAATAAATGGGCACAGGCTCAAACTTGATGAATTGGGTGGTAACCTGCCAATGGCGTGGCTCCCATATACTTACCATTTTCCACTCATCTGCCGAATTTTTCACTGAAAATCAAAGACTAATCGGGGTCAGACGGCGTATGAATGTAGGGTCCAACGACACGTGTCAGTGACATCTTAGGTCAAAAATTGGGGTACGACATGTTGGTTTAATATACCCTATAGAACTATGTCAAAAAGGCTAGAATCTTTATTGTTAAGTCGTTGTAATACAATAGAGATTAAACAAAAAACACACAACATGAGTAGAATATCCCACAATTTTTTAGTCGGACTTATGACATTGCTAACATGTCAACGATCAAAGAACAAATCTCATAAGATGGTTTTAAAGAAGTACCATCACCTAACCATCTCATATTCCTCAATGGAATATTGTCATTTTACAATACACCAATGACTACCTTCCCTAATAAGAAACTTATAAGAGTGCACACTCTTCCAAACAAAACTTGGAGTGTGACCAACTTTGACATCTAAGAAATAAACATTGGGAGAGTATTTAGGCTTGAACAATCGAGCAATGATATTGCAAGATAAGTCAAAACACACAAACTATGTTTAGTGAATCAGATATCCATCTCCACCTATCTCATAATTGGTTATGTTAAGCAAATTGGATCATGTCTTTAATAGATTGCACCAAATCGTAGGAGTAAGAATAACAACATGAAGTGTATCATCATAATAATTCACTATAAACAAGGGCCGCACCCTAGGTAAGATCAACCTCACTTTGATACTCATTTGGCTATATGATATAACTTATACTTACTTGGACGTCTATTGTATACACCCGTTCGAAAAAGAAGGGCATGGCTAGTTGTTGCGATCATAAAATTTTAATGTAAACCATAATTTTCTTATAATTCTATGAAGAGTGCTAGGGACTCTCATTTCAATATTGACTCTTAACAATCTCATTTGAGTCTCACACTTACAAAACACGTTTCATATAATAGAGAGTAAATTATAAAATTGGTCTCTATCTTTAGAAACAATTCTTAAACTAGTTTCTGACCCTATTAATATTTGAAACTAATCTTTATATTTGTCAAAATTTTCTCAAATCTCTTGTAATGTGATCAAAGTTTCTTAATGAGTGCGATAGATAAACGATTTAATTGATCATCGAGTCTTTTAACTTATTTTATTTTTTCATTTTGATCATCTAACTATCAAGTGTTTTCAAATTGGTTAACAGGACAAAAATAATATACCGAAGAGAGAAGAATTATGACAACAATTTAAAACATAGAATAAAAGATGCAGAAAAAAATGTTAGAAAGGGAGTATGAGAGAGTGGTTTCGGTCGTTGAGTCAGCCAGAGCACAGGGTTTAGGGTCGTGGAGTGAAAGAAAGAAAGAGGATGTTGTCGTTAAGAAGGAGGTTGTCACTGTTATACAATTGTCGGCCATCGGTGTATCGGCAAACTAACAATACCCCACAACCACAACCGCAATCAATATCATCATGGATGATTCGTCAGAAATGGGAAGGAAGAAGAGAAGATTACGAGCATATCAGGGCAGTTGTGAACTGCCCACGTTGCTCCAACAACATGTCCCTTCTATTCTCCAATCGACCATTATCCATTTCGGGTCAACAATCGGGTCTCTTTCAGGCACTCAATCTTTGTCCATCCTGCAAAACTGCCTTCTATTTCCGCCCTTACAAGCTGTGTCCTCTCCACGGTTCTTTCATTGAGGTTGCCAGACTCCCTAACCCTAACCCTAACCCTAAACCTAATTCGCCTTTGCCTACTCCTAAACAGATTTGTAAGTCCCTCGACTCCTTTGTCGTTGCTCAGGATCAAGCTAAAAAGCTGCTTTCTGTCGCTGTTTACAACCATTATAATAGGATACTCTCTTCCCAAGACGATGATGACGATGATTCTGTTCACTTAGACAAAAGCAATGTCATGCTCATTGGTCCTACTGGCTCAGGTATCATATCATCATTCTCAATTCATTCCTTTGCAACAACATTCACTTTATTCTTTTCTATTATTACAACTACAGGGAAGACCTTGCTTGCTAAAACTCTTGCCCGTATTGTTAATGTACCCTTTACTATGGCCGATGCTACAACCTTCACCCAGGCTGGTTATGTCGGACAAGATGTTGACTCCATTTTATATAACCTTCTTCAAGTATGCTCTCTCTCTCTCTCTCTCTCTCTCTCTCTCTCTTCTCAACTTTAATCATGCTAATTCTTTTTTTCCTTTTCTAACACCACTGTCTTTTTGTAGGAAGCTGATTTTGATGTGGAACTAGCTCAGCGAGGGATTGTCTATATTGATGAAATCGATAAGATCACTAAGAAGGTTTCACATTTCACTTCAGTTATTGCTTGCTTTAGTGTTTTTGAGTAATCTTAGTGTAAAATCTTAATATTGCCTTTTATTTTGTAGTCCGAGAGTTTAAGCGGTGGAAGAGATGTGTCCGGGGAAGGTGTTCAGCATGCCTTACTCAAAATGTTGGAAAGCACCGTAGGTCAATTTTATTATTAACATCATGTTCTACTCTTACATTTATATGTACCAGCTCTGAAAAAATGTACTTGTATAAAAACTTATGAATAAGGCAGGGCACATTGTTTGTCGATTATTTGAAGTTATGGTATGCAAATATACAATACTAGGAAAAGTGTTTGTCATAATCTACCTAATTAAAAAATGTATCATTCTTTAACATTACCATCCCAAACAAATTATAAGAAGTAATATTTACAAAATTCAGATCTTGACAGCTTGAGAAAATGGTTAGCAATTGAATGAAGCCTCTTTGCCTTTTTTTTGTACCATATTATAACTCGTGACGTAAGGATTGCAAATTTTGAGGGAACTATATGGAATTTCATTGGTACAGTTTTAAAGAATTTAGAATGTTAAATTGTTTTCCTTGTTCTACTTCTATATGTTATTCTTATTTCTTATTATTTGAAAGGGATCTTCTCCTTTCATAGGTTGTGAGTGTAGCTGATAAAGGAGCTGGCAAACTTCATTCTGGTGAGAACATCCTGGTATGTTAGAAACACCATAGTTTCCATTAGTCCCGGCATTCTATTATTGACTTGCATAGGGGAAGGCGTCACAATTTTTTGTGGTTAAAATTTCATAATTGAACATATTAATCTTACGGGAAGAGAATGAAATTGGTTTTAAAGGATAAATGGAAGTTTTTGATTTTCTGAACATCATTGCTTCTCTCATTTTTATGATTTATTCTGTGCTGTAGTTGATTAGCTTGAAGAACCTTCCTTTCCATGAAACAAAAGATGAAAATTTGATCTTTTTTTCTATATTGAGCATTATGACATACTTAAAATGCTTTAAGTGGCCTTCTTTCTAACTTGTCGGCCACATGTTGAAATCTCCCTGATGCTTATGATTTTTTTTCCATCATTTTTCAATAGTTATGGTAGAGATTAGAATGTGAATAGTCAATGCCCATTTCCCTTCTCCAGCCTGGTGAAGCCTGGAAGTTTGCCATTTTTATTGTATTTTCCTCTTTGGTTCATGTCTCACAACCTTAATTAATTTTTGACAGATAGATACAAAAAATATTCTTTTTATATGTGGAGGGGCCTTTGTTAATTTGGAGAAGACCATCTCCGAGAGGTGAGGTCATCTTCTATATCTCCACGACTCTATCGCATATTAGTCTTGTACTTGGGAATTTTGATTGAAATATGTTCCTTTTTTCAGGCTGCAAGATTCGTCCATTGGCTTTGGAGTCCCAGTTCGTGAAAATATGAGAGCTTGTGGATTCACTGATTCTGCTGTAACATCGTCACTTCTGGAGAATGTGAGAACTAAAGACTCAAATAGAATGTTGCATTTCTTCAGTTTTGTTGCTTTCTGGGAGTAGGGGATGGATCATTTGTTGGGTTTGAGTTAGTTTGATTTTCCTTGATTTGTTAGTTTAAGGTTTTAGTTATCTCTGTTTCTTTTTATTTACTTTAGGGTTTCTTGTTTGAATCCCTCTCACATTCTCCATTTTTTCGAGGCTCAATTATTATAAAATAAGTTCTTCAAGTAGCTAATGCAGTGGTTTTAAAGAATCACAGGTAGAATGTGGCGATCTAATTGCACATGGCCTTATACCAGAATTTGTGGGCCGTTTTCCCATTTTAGCTGGATTGTCTGCTTTGAACGAGGACCAACTTTTTCAGGTATATATCATATATTTGTGTAAAATGCATATCAAGTTCAGCTATGTATTCTATGCTGAGACACATGCTGACCAGATTATAGTTTAAACTTTAAATATGAGTCAACGCGGTTTCACACTAAATTAGATGAGAATTCGTTGTTAACTTTATCATTCTATCGGTATGTTGAATTCTTCTGCTTCTTACAGTATCATTTATGCAATATATAGGTCCTGGTTGAACCTAAAAATTCCCTTGTTAAGCAGTACAAGAAGATGTTCAGAATGAACAATGTAAGTGTTTAATCGTTAACTATTTGTCACTCTGCTCGGGGATATTTTTTTTCCAAGAAGGCTAGACCTTGATCCATCTTCAGTGACCTATTTTAATCTGGTTTATGTTTCAGGTCGGTTTGCATTTTACTGATAATGCTTTGAGATTGATTGCAAAGAAAGCGATGGCAAAGAACACGGGTGCACGTGGTTTAAAAGCCTTATTAGAAAATATTCTTACTGAAGCAATGTTTGAGGTACACACTACCTGTGGAAATATAAGATCATATTCTATTGTTTTTCTCATCTATATTTCCCTACCCTCCAAAACTGTTGCATATGAAAGTGGATTTTTTTTAAAGAAAAAGGTAGTTATCAATATGAATGTTGATTTTTGTTTTTATCTACAGATTCCAGACAAGACTGATATTGATAACATAAATGGGGTATTGGTTGATGAAGAGGCAGTTGGACAAGTCAATGGTACTGGCTGTGGAGCAAAAATCATATGCAGAGATGATGGCACATTGGAGTGTCAAGCAAGAACAATGTGTTTGTAAATAGTCAAGAGAGTATTGCAATTCCTTCTTTTTCTTCTTTTTCAGCTTTTCCTTTCTTCTTGAATTTGAGTCCTTTACCTGTGTTTTTGTACTCTGAGATCATACTATAAAGTAGAATCATCAAGTATTATATGATGTGAATAAGTTGTATTGGCCACTGGCTAGTATACTTACAAAACCCTTGAATGTTTCTTTTATAATTTTCATCATTTTGATACTTCTTAGTTGCAGCTGAAAAATATGCTTTGTTCAAGGGGAAAAGAGAACTTTGATCCTTGTGTCTTTAGACAATGTTTTTATGCGTTTTAGATGTAATTTCATGTTATTGCACACTGAACTCTGTCAAACTTTTATGCCTCTTGCCTGCATAATTTGTATGATAAGCTTTCTTTGGAGAATTCATATTTTGTAGAGAATGCCTCCCAACACAGAAGTGAGACTTAGATCCAAAGGTATTGATTGTGGAACAACTTGGCCTTTTGGTGTGATTCACATTTGGCAAAGGGAACTCAACTCAGAAAAAGTGGTTATTGAATCAGATGCAATTATGCAAAAGTTGTTGTTCTGCATTCATGGATCCGCTAGTGATTTTTAAGAAGAATATGGAATCTGTTCTAGCAAATACGGCAACCACTATGGGTTTCCATAAAGTTATTATTCCCCTCTACATGTTTTAATTGTGAAGATCTAGATAGATTCAGTTTCTTTAGCAGGTCCATGTGTATGCTTTATGTATTTTAGATAGCGTGATTTGTTAATGATACCAAGGGCTAAATGATTTTAGCACAAAACTTTGTTTGAAAACTTTTACAGTACCCTTTTTTTATCATGATATGCCAGACTTGTGCATTCAACTCGCATGGTAATGACGCCCTTTGGTGGATGTCTTCAATTGGCTATATGTTCCTACTATAAATGTGTGAACTCATGATCCTGCACTTGCATGCTCCTTTGTCATTAAGCACATCAACAAATTGGTTAAATATTTTATCTGTTTAAGAGACCTGAAGCTAGTGTTAAAGACCTCCAAGTGCTAGTTTACTATTTCAAGAACACACTCAGCTTTTATTATTATTAAGAAAGTAGACCTCAAAATGTTTTATTCTTTTATATCTGAAATTCTGAATGCTTGTTGAAGTGGGAGTTTTTTTTTTGTTGAAGTGGGAGTTATATCTTGTTGAAATATCACAGTTGATATGTGATAACAGGTAACCTTCTACACTGACTATTGTCTTATAACTTCGGGGAGGTTGCACAAACTTGCCTACAAACCATCTTTTTGCTCTAAATCCCACAATGAGTTTTACTGGTAAGACAATATTGTTGTCATGATAAAGATCTGTAGTTTCTTCCTTCTATTTCTAAATCAGTTTGAAAAGCGTCTTTCGAAGAAATATTTGAAGCTTAGGTCTTGATTAAAAGCTGACCAAGTAACGGTACTCAGAACAAGTAGTATGTGTGCTTGCCATTGATTGCGTAAAAGTGGCAGGAACCACAACTCTCAGAGTTGCTGACATAAAGAAAGCCAAATAGAGATAGAGACAGTATCGAGAAAAGCCTATGAATCGGAAAAAATGAGGAAGAGCATCATCATTCACAAAATGCCGTACATTTTTTAATATTTACTTCTGGGTATTGAAGTAAAATTTTATCTACTGAGCAAGTGATTTTAATTTGCTGTCCATATTCTACCTCGGCTTACTTAGTTTTAGAAGTGGACTTGCTCAACTTTGTAAATCACGGATGAGTCGAAGTATTTGGATTGACAATGCAGGATTAGGTTATAAAATATAAGTCAATTGCATACATACTGTACCTTTTTTTTAATGAATTTTCTCCTTGGCCATAAATTAAACACGGATTGTTAAGATGAAATTATTCTTTATAAATATTTAGAAGATATTTGACTCTTCTAATGATTATCTTGTTGATGACCAAAACTCAAAAAGTGAAACAAAATGCTTATATGTTTTTCTCTATGCACTGGATCATGACTTGAGTATGTTGATTGCATAAAACAGTTGGTTAATCTGATTTCTTAATAATGATCAAATTGACAAGAATATGCAACCAACCAGAGTGTACAAGTTAGAAAACTGGATTTTTTTTTAAGGGAAAAAACTGGAAATCTGTAGATGAAAAATCAAAAGAATGCTCCATTAACCTAATTTGATATTCACGCACGAACATTTCCTATCAGTATACAGCCTGATCGACAACAAACTTTTCAAAATGAAGAAATAATATACACAAATTAGTAGTTATTATGTTTCATTCGGATACTAATTGTAAATATTCATTTTTTTTGGTACAACGGAGGGCCGAAACCCATAAAAAAATTACGAACCAATCAAGGGAATAAAACCCCGTCTAATCTTTCTTAAAAAAAAAAAATCGTCTAATCAATGGTTAATAAATGACTAATTTAGTTTTATTTTGTTGGGAAAATTACGGACTAATTTGACTTGAACAAGACTAATATCGCATCAAACTACAACCTACACTACGCCCATTACCAAAGCATTCACATAACTAGTTCATGGTACATGTGTTGAATCTTCACTTTCCACTTTATTTGAATTAAGCGTCGAATCCTTTGCAATGGTCTTCTTCCATTCTTATTAGTCTTCTTCCCTTCAATAAGAATATCAGTGACAATTAACTAGTATACATTTAGCTCCACTACATTAAAAATACAAAAACCAAAACATATCGAAAAATGTGATACATGACATTGGAAAAAGGAAACGCGTAGTTACAAGCTAATTGCACCAACTTTGAGCATGACGATGATTTGAGATGGGAGTGAGATCATCCTCACAGTCGGGATGGACACGTTAATTCCTCGAGGCTATGCATATCTTGGAGGTCGATATGAAGGTGTATGTGGTTTTATTTAGGTGTGTGCAAAAGAATTGGTTAACCTCAACTTTTATTTACAGGATGCCCACTGTTGAATAAGAGAATGGATTTCCTCCCGCGTGTTTCTCATCAGTTTTCTACGGTGTGGAAATCAACACCATTAAACATATTATCTCTCCTAATTTCAACACTTCAATTTCCATTCATTTAAATAGAGAAGGTATTGATTGTGGTGTTATGGATGGTCTTACCGCTGTAGTTGTGGTGGTGAAGGTGGATTGCGCCTATTTTGCCGCGAGGGGTTGGTTCAAAGGTGCCACCTCTATAACTTCATGGATTGACAAGTTCTTATTTGGAAGGTTGTAACTTTTTAATTGCGACAATCTCTACTTCTGCTAATAGTTTAGCACACTCTCTGTTGTAGTACGAGTCCTGAAACACATGGAGATTTTACCTGTTGGTGTTAATTAGGTGGTTTGTGGACTTTTGTTGCTCTCCACGGTGCTTTATGATTAATAGGTTTTATATTACATCGATTTGAACTTGCTCGAATTGTTCAACCACGTCCTTAAAATGCAATCGCATTCTCTGGTTCAATTGATGTTTTTTTTTTATGTATTCCTGATTTATCAATTAGGTTAGTCCGATTGGTTCTTTAAGCCTAGTTTTTGTGCAACAGTTATATTTCGATTCATTCTCTTTTTCGACGGGTTTAATAATTGGACATTAAATTCGTTTCATACGATGTAAGTTGCTGGTGTAGTGGGCACTGCCCTACTATGCGCCATTCATGGTGCTACAATAGAAATACCTTATTTGAAGATGACGATGACACAAATTCATTTCGTGATTTTAACCCAACTCAAGCGGAATAAATTTATTCAACGGTCACCGCTAACCGCTTTTGGTACCAAATATTTGGGGTTGCCTTTTCCAACGACGCCTATTTTATACTGTGAGAAATTAAATTGAATCCAAAGTATTGTTTAATTTTTTTTGAATCTAAAGTATTTTTTAAAAAACTTTTTGTGAAGGATCACTTAGGTCTTCACTTAAAAAAAAAAAAAGAAAAATAAGAGAAGAAGAG
>Ga0228710_1012092_pt1 | contig 10836 bp, 5 predicted proteins | sample MedpolnodulmetaG_FD_177995 | JGI IMG/M metagenome (GOLD analysis project Ga0228710, IMG submission 177995) | Root nodule microbial communities from Medicago polymorpha collected in Santa Monica, California, United States - pink nodules | ecosystem: Host-associated > Plants > Roots > Nodule... | reverse complement strand
TATATAATGCAAAAAAAAAAAAAAATATTTTTTTTTTAAAAAAAAAAAAAATATATATATATATATATATATATATATATATATATATATAAACAACAATGAATCACCCCGCACAAGGTGTGCAGAAGATGAAACAACCAGAGTATTTACAAAGTCAAGGTATCAAAATAATGAATTATGAAAGCACCATCAAAACAAGCAAAAAAATTAGTGAACACTCATACATAATAGATGATGTTTTCCACCAGTCATGATAACTATAAGTGAAGGACACATGTTTTGATTTCAACCATAAAAATGAATTCAGCTCGACTTTTTCTAAGAGAATAGAAGGATTAGATTTCTTACCATTTTAAAATTTATTAACATGTGCAAATTTGCAGGATAGAAAAAACCTAAAGTTAATACCACTCTTTTTAGTAAAGTTTTTTCTTTCAATTATATTCTTTATTTAAAATATTGTATTTACATTTATCTTTTTATTCAATCAAATAACAGATATGTACTGTACTTGGGGTTGGTTTTGCTTATTGGATAACTTGTAGTAGTTGTTGCCTTTTGGCTGTGGCTTTGAATTTTTCATTTTTTGATAGAAGATGTGGCTTTGATTGATTTTGTGAATGGCACTACCAACTTACAAAGTATTACCATTATGAAGCTGCTACCTGACACAGTGTCATAATGAGAATTAATTTCTGAGAATATACTGTGCCGCAGCAGATGCTGGAATTTAGTATTTTTCTGAAACAATTATATCTGGTGTGGTGATGATATTTATAATTCTCTTCTCATATTAAATGTTGTTTTTGGTTATTTTTTGAGAGCATGTTGTTTTAGGTTATGTACATTTAAATTTCATCTTCTACTACTTTTTTTGGGTTACCATAGCTAATAAAGTATTTAGATGGATCGACTGTCATTGACATATATACTTGGTGTGTGGCAAAGTAGAAGTTATACTTAATTTTACTGGCATTAGTAAATAGTAAGAGAAAATTAATTTTACTCTTGGTTGCAGGAAGAAGATGATTTGATGATCAGAAGATTTCTACGTGCTCGTGATTTAGATGTGGAAAAGGCTTCAGCAATGTTCCTCAAGTACTTGAAATGGAGACATTCATTTGTTCCAAATGGTTCCATATCTCTATCACAGGTTCCAAATCAAATTGCACAAGACAAGGCCTTCGCCCAAGGACATGACAAGATTGGTCGACCTATACTTCTTGTCTTTGGTGGAAGACATTTTCAAAAGAAAGATGGTCTAGATGAATTCAAACGTATGTTTTTACTTATTAAGTACATAAACATTGAAGATATTTCCTATCCCTATATCTTGTTAACATTAAATTTAATTCACATGCCAACAGAAGTTGGCACAATTGGTTAAGAATATGTATTTGGACTTCCACTGCCCTATAGTTGAGAGTTCAAATCCCCCAAAATGGCTAAAATCTCACAGCATTTCTGCTCGAGGAGATCCCTTGGCATTAAGAGACTAGTTGAGTAGTTGCAATTGAGTGAAGTATGTAATTTGAACATGTGCAATAATTATTTGGATTAGATCTCTATCCGATTATTTATAGGGTTAGTATACCACTTGTGCCCCACTCGGGTGCTCCTTTCGCCACCATATACTTTTTTTAGAAGAAACAAATTTAATTCATTTCATTCAATGGCAACTGATCGAAATAAATAATTATGAAGTGAATAAAAATTTATTGATTGTCAAAAAGATAATCATGTAATGTTTAATTCCTGGTGCTACTATATATATATATATGGTATGCTATTGCTAGATATGATTATTTGTATCCACTCATTAACAAGTTTCTCAACTGCAAGCAATTTTCTTTGTGATACAGGGTTTGCAGTTTATATTCTTGATAAACTATGTGCAAGGTAATTAATTCCTTATTCCAGTACAATAAAACTGTGAAATCGGTTAGAATAGTGATTAGTAACATATCATTTGATGTATCAGCATGCCACCTGGGGAAGAAAAATTTGTTGGTATAGCAGAACTCAAGGGATGGGGTTACTCAAATAGTGATTTGCGTGGATACATTGGTGCCCTCTCCATTTTGCAGGTATATATAGTTATAGCATTATGAAGTTATTAGAACCTAAATATATTAAGGACACTCGTTAGCGTTCTCCATGCATTATGATTATTAATTTCTTGGATGCAGGATTACTACCCTGAGAGATTGGGGAAGTTGTTTATTCTCCACGCACCATATATTTTTATGAAAGTGTGGAAAATAGTTTATCCGTTCATTGACAACAAAACTAAGAAGAAGGTGATGTTTTTAATTAATTTATATATATCTTATTACATGGTATTGCTATATATCAGTTTATGTTTGAGATGTTGAGGGAAAATACTTATGAAGTTGAGTTCGATCTCCTTGCAGATAGTATTTGTGGAAAACAATAAGCTGAAATCAACACTTTTAGAAGATATAGACGAAAGTCAACTCCCTGAGATATACAGTGGCAAACTGCAATTAGTCCCCATCCAGGATAGCTATTAAACAAATCAGCACTGGCAAATTAAGGAGACTACAACAATAACTTGAAATTTTGTTTTTGTTTGCATTTCCTTGACTATTTTCGTTTACTCATAATTTATGATGTTGTATCTGGTGTCAAATAAATAAAAAGTTATATCACGAAACATCGCGAGCGTGTATTTCCACCCAGCCCCTTTTTTTGACTTCCTCCTTTTCCAATTGACCTTCCGTGAATTGTGGAAAATTGAAAGTTTTCATTGGCTGCTTTTAATTCGGGATGCTCTCGGGATGGATTTTTTTCGCTTTAAATAGCAATACTGTAAAAAGATAGGAGTTCTATTAGACTGATAGTTCAGTGGTATTTCCATATTAACCATTGGTGTTAATCAGTCATGGAATTCATCTTTGCAATCTCAGTCGATACATTTATCTTACAGATGATGAGAATAAAATAGTCAAGTTCATTACTAGTTCTTAATTTCTACTCTGCTACTTGTAATAATTGATTTCTTAGGTGTGTGTACATAAGCTACAATTTAATGATGTTTGTAGCTTTCCCTTGATTTCTAATTTCTTGTAGGCTATATTCATGGTCATGAATGATGCGTGACTGTGAGTGTGGTCTCTAAGCATTAGTAGCAAGAAGTCCATTAAGTGATTAATTGGCTCAAAACGCACAAGTTGCGAGAAAATTGTTCAGACGCAACAGTTCCTTCTCTAATATCACAATACTCCCTATTTGATGGGACTCCTTGAATAAAATTTATATAGAATTGTATTCAATGATAAAAAAAAGTATTCAGTTATATTGGATTTCCAGGTTCAGTGTAGACTGTAGGACTAGAAATTTTGTCCTCTCAGCTACAAGAAAACAGAATCTTCAATTTGTACAATAACTTTTTTCAGACCTAACTACCCAGAAAAACCAAAAAGAAAGAACACAAGAAAATAAAACTCCAACCAAAAGGCTTGAACGGACAGACCTGAAGATAAAGCAGCTGACAGCCGAACCTCTCTTGAACCTTAAATTGGCATTTAGCACAAAGCATGAGTTCTCAGCCCTTTGGCCGAATTTATCGATTTAAAAAATATTAAAAATGAAAAGGGCCTTGAACTTGCACATTGATCAATGAATAGGACATTTTGAATATGTAAGATCTTTAAATGACTAGAGATTTGGTTGGATATTTCTGCTCCGCATGTAAGCTAAAAATTGAGTAGGTAATTCTGCTAGAAGTGCTTGAACTACTGAAATTTCACCACCTGCAATAGGAAGAAGTTTACAAGAGATTGATAAGTTCAAGGTCATTTGATAAAGTCATAATTTGCAAACTGATTACCTACTTTGAACATCCCGAAATGGAACAAACTGTACTATATCACGTGAAGCAACACGTCCAGATGAACTTTCAAGCCTATCTCCTTTGTCTGCATCCAAGATCTGCGACATTGAACAAAAAAACTACATAAGCCCTGAGGTGACATTACATACCACTCATCACAGCTAAACGCCTCAGGCCAAACAATTATAATTTTGAGTAAAGACTAAAGAGCATACACGTTGAATTAAATACCTCCATCTCTTTGAAATCAGCTCCTCCTACGCCAACGATAAGGATTGATAATGGTAGGTCCGATGCTTTAACAAGTGCATCTTTTGTTTCTTGGAGATCCGTCACAACTCCATCCTAGGAGGATACCAATTAGACATTAGCACTAGGAGTGGAAAATGCAAGATGATGCAATTATTTTGGAAGTTCTCAGGAGTTGGAATAGATATTTGTTTGGTGCGCAAGGCAAATATAGAGTTGTATGCATTGTTCTAACATGGATACATTAAAACCATAGTTGTCATTCCCATGTAAGCAGCACAAAGCGACCAACTCCAAAAATTCCCATGCAGTATATTGAATAACATAATATTGTTTAATTTTATTAAACAAAAGTGAAGTTTATACAATATATCTAAAACCCTCCATACACTTCTTATGATATCTTCTTTATGATAGTTATGATGATTATTGTATTTCGCGCTATTATATTTTTCTTTTCCATATATTTACATAATAATTATTAGAGTAAATTACACTACCCTTATAACATCTAATTTTGAATCAGAAAAACATGTAAAATAATTTATACAACAAAATTAATTTTGAAGCCATAAAATTCTCTTTAGAATATCTTAGGGGAAAATCTTGTAAAAACATAAAAATACTTGAAACACTTCAAAAAAACTTCCTCCCACTTCGAATGAAACATAAAAAGTTTTTACAAAACAGTTGAAAGTGAAAGACACAATATGAAAACCCTAGCTCTAGACTCAAACTGTGATCCAGCTCCGACTAACTATGGCACCGCAATTTATCAATCAAAACACACATATAATCATAATAGCAAGTCAATTAGTAGCCTATCGAGATAATTGTTAGTAATGACTCGTAATCACAAATATAAATATTAAAAGCAAAAGATTTCATCAATTTTTGAAGATACAAAGAACTTTGATAATTTAATTCCATCTTCCGAATTTCCATTCAGTATTTTACTAGGGGAATGAAGATCAGGCTCATACCACTGAATAGCAACTCTACAGAAGTATCTTACGAAAATGAATTTGAAACTAATGAGACTAAGATGAAACATAATTGCGTAAAATTTAAAGGTAAAAGATGCAATGTATAAATACATAAAATGCAAAGGTAAAAGACGCAACACCTTTTTGTCTGAGAGCTTTATTGCGTTCAACAAAATAATCAGTGAACATGGGAAATAACTAGTATTCTTGGCAATACTAGTTTTATTACTTATATAATTTATGATCATATATACGTATTCATATATGTATTCTTGGCAAACTAGTACAGGCACATAACTAAATAATATTAATTTTGTAATGACTAGTAGCTTTATTTAGGGACATTACAACCCTCCCCTAGGAGATGCTTAAATTACATTACTCTCCCCTCTTATGTCAAAATATACACTCCCCTCCCCTCTCATGCAAAAAAATATTAGAAAAAATTACACTCCCCTCCCTTGAAAAGAAAAAAGATTGAATTACACTCCCCTCCCCCTCTAATGTTAAAATCTACACTTCCCTTCCTTAATATATTTTTATTTATTTTTAATAGTTTAGCAACGAAAATCTAATGCACACACGACATTGAAAAATTGTGTGAATCCATTTTATTATAATTAAAATTCAAATCATATTTTTCTCTATTTTTGTTTGATATACAATATCATTAACATATAGTTTTGAACATTATAATAAAATACGAAACAATAGAAAATAAATTTTAAAAAATCACTAAAACCATAAAAATATGGGTATTTAAAAATGTATTTTATATTCTATATTCTAAATCAGTAGTTTAATAAATAAATAATCAATTTTTTCTTGTTATTGACATTGAAATTAAAAAGAAACCTATTGTTTTGTCTTGAATAGTGGATCAAAATTAGTAGATATCAAAAAAATATTTATTTATGTAAAAATGGATTAAAATGTAGTATATAAATAATTCTTAGGGGAGGAGATTGTAATCTAAGCATCTCTTAGGAGAGGGGAGTATAATTTATTTTAGGTTTTTATTTTCAAGGGATGAGAGTGTATATTATAACATAATAGGGGAGGGGAGTGTAATTCAAGCTTCTCATAGGGGAGGGGAGTGTAATTTACTCTAATCATTATTCTTCAAAATTAACTATGGAATTGAAAATCAATTTTGAGATATGATCATATGAAGAGTGGGTTGGTAATACAAGTATAATTTCAAAAGGATAAAAATCATTGTATAAATTAAATGAGGGGATTGTTTGGAAAAAGAACTAAAAATTCATTATGTGGAGCAAGGAATCACCAATCCCACCTCTCCAGGGAAGGGATGATTTCTGGTTCTATGGAACAAGACAGAATAGAATCACCTTTCCATGCTTTTTCTTGCGAATAAGCAAAAAACATAAGAATGTTCATGCCATGGAATTGACTCAATCTAAATGGAATTACCATTCCACATCAATTATAAGCAACATACTCTCACAGATAAATAAGCAACGATACAAGAAAAGTGCATATTCTAATTCTTACTGTGATTATCAACAGGACAAAGTATTTTCTTCCACCATTTGCTACAGATTGGCTGGCAATAAGTGCAGCATTATTTATGACAGGTCCAAAAAGTGTTGGTCCTGCAAGAGAAACGTTAAGCAGAGCACTTGTGTATGCCATCATAATTCCTTGAATGCCTTCTACCTGCAAAAGACAGAAACATGTAATTATTAAATTATTTCAATATAGCAACAAAGGCAAGATCATATTTAGCATTTTCACCTCACAGTAAGTATTGCTTCCATTCAAGTTGAAACAATGGGAGACAGGACCATCAATCGGTCGTGCTCCAAATCCCCACGTAGGAAATCGCTTGTCTGAATCATAAAACTGTAACACCTCTCCAACCTCAATAATTGCCTAAAAATATTCGTACAACATGGATCAGTTCAGTAACAAATAAAGTAGTGGAGATTCAAATCAAAAATCATTTCTTACTCTTTGGTATGAATTTGGCCGTCCTGAAGGATCAATATAATGCAAAGAATCTGGAAGGCGTGAATTGCCATTTGAAGCTGGTAAACAACACAAGGTTAACCCAATAAAATGTATAGTACCCTTGTCATCCAATACATAATCATCATGACAGGTTGAAATATAAACCATGTCTTATAAACTATAATGTTCATAAATTATATAATTTCATAATCCAACGAGTGGGAGTTCGGGAAGTAAGGAAGGATAAGGTCAGCCCTATATCAGTGAACAGAGGCAAAAGGGCCGTCAGGAATAGCATTTTGAGGAACCCACAAATGCTCCCTTAAGGTAGACTGGACAAAACCTTACCACGACTCCCCCCCTGCCACGCACACTGGTGCAAACTGGAAACTACACACTAGAAAGGATTGAGAAGTATGAACATTTTACTAATAAGTTAAGAACTAGCTAACTAATAAATTGGATGATGGGGAAGCTGAAATGCTGAATAATAGTAAAAATTATATTGAACTTAAGATTTCCATTCATAATTGTTATCCTCTTTAATAAATAAAAAATACCGTTACATCATAGTCCTACCATCAAAAGACTAATTTTGCAAAACTAATCCTATAATGCAAGGTTAATGAAAAAACTGAAAGAAAAAAAGAAGTCAAATATCTACATTAACTATGAAGGGTCAAAGATCAACAATCCTGTCAGTGCCATATTTCCAAAATATTGAATAAACGGTTTTATTTCATATAAGTTTTCCACGAGATAACAAAGCCAAAGATATTAGCTATGATGAGAATCATAATGATATAAACTAAAAAGGAAAAGCAAGAACAATATTGAAAAACACTAGAACTTCTTATGGATGAATTCTAGTAGCAAGATTGAATATCCTACAACACATATTTAAATCTAATGGGTTTAAATTAACTTAAATTTTACAAAAAGCATCCTAAACTTAAAAAGTTAAAACTCATTTAATACAAATCCAAGATGAGAACAGATTATACAATTTTCATTGGTAATAACAGATCCTAAGATCCAAATCACTAAAAACGAATTCCCCTATTACAATATGACAATCATAGAATATAATTACTTACAACAAACTTAAGGATATATGGAGTACCTGTAAAATCAATGGCCACCATGAAGTTCAATTCAAATCCCCCAGCCAAGTAATCCAGGAAAGTATATTGAATACTTTCAGAAAATTTGTCCACAAATAGCCGGCTTTTTAATACCTTTGCCATAGTTAAATATTATTTCAGGGAAAGATAGAGGAATTCATTATTGAAATAAACATTTAATTTAATATAATAAAACCTTGGTCTGAGAATCATGACCCACGGCAGGAGACAAAAATAAATGTTCTCCTTGGCCACCAGAATAGAGCATCTCCAGCTCCACCAAAGATGTCTGCAGTTTTCTGATAAAATAGGATAAACAACTCTGGTATTCATTTCAGCCAAGAAATAGATTTAAGGGACAAAAGGACAAACAGGCAGAAATTACCCCAACAAATCATGTTTTCCATTGCTATTGAAGTTGTAGCACTCTATTACCAAAGGATTTTCCTGTATGTAATGAAAATGAGATTAGCTTCAACTATGCCGATATGTCTTCACCATAAAGTCCAAAAAATTACCCCAAACAAGAAGATAAAATGATGAAATACAGTAAGGGTAAACTCCATACTTAGGGTGACAATAAATGCAGAAGACCCTCATTGTAACAGTAAGGTTCCTACACTGACTTAGGGGCGATGGGTTCTAATCATAGAAATAAGATCCCCTCACATGGTAAGTCTTGCACACCAGCCACAACAACAACAACCAAGCCTTATCCCACTAAGTGGGGTCGGCTACATGGATCAAATGACGCCATAGTATTCTATCTCTATCATAAACCAAATTTGGATCCAACTCATTGACCTCTAAATCCTTTCTAATGGTTTCTCTAATAGTTTTCCTAGGTCTTCCTCTACCTCTTTTAACTTGACTCTCCTTCATTTGATCTACTCTTCTTACCACGGCATCTACAGGTCTTCTCTCTACATGCCCAAACCATCTAAGCCTATTTTCTACCAACTTTTCAACTATAGGTGCTACCACTACTCTCTCTCTCTAATGGTGTCATTCCTAATCCTATCATGTCTAGTTTTACCACTCATCCAGCGCAACATCCTCATCTCTGCTACACTTACTTGATTCTCGTGCTAACTTTTAACCGCCCAACACTCCGTACCATACAACATCGCCGGTCTGACTGCTGTCCGATAGAACTTTCCTTTCAACTTAAGTGGTACTTTCTTATCGCACAAAACACCTGAGGCTCTTCTCCATTTCAACCACCCAGCTTAAATACGATGGCTTACATCTGCTTCTATTTCTCGCACACCAGCCACCTTCATGAAAACAAGATGCGCATGCTTTCAGTGGACTGTTGTCATGGTAATAATACCAGCATTTTTTTTTAATAAGCCAAACTAGCCCACCGAAATTGGCACCGGGGAGAATCGAACCTGAGACCTTGAGAGGAGCACACTCCAAGGTCCCAAGCCAACACATTTTCATTATAAGTTTACACTAATCAGAACTCCATATTAGTGATTGATAGCATGCATTGAAATGCAGTAAAAAATAGTTATTACTTAATAGATATAAAGCTAGTAAAAACCTCAAGCTAACTAAGCTATCAGGAGAGCTGGTTATCAAAGCCTCTATGACAAAGTGGTATGTAGTTCAATCCTATCAACCCCATATCTTAAATAAAAGTTCAATTCTGACATGAAGTAAAGAAATTTTAAGCACTGTCCACCCTGAGACTTTGGGATCTAGCACAAAGACAAGGATATGCTAGATAAGCCATTCATAAATCCCTAATAGTTATAAAAAGGCTTAATTGCTCTTTTGGTCCCTTAAGTTATTATTTAGTATCGCTTTGGTCCCTTAACTAAAAAAAAGACCGTTTGAGTACTTTATCTTTATCTCCGTTACCTGTTTTGGTCCCTTCTGTTAAAAAAATTCAAAAAAACGTTAGGGTTTGTATTATTCATCTTCTTCCTTCTCCTTCCATCATCTTCTTCATGATCTTCATCATCAACAACACACCAACCCAGGTTTTTTTTCTTCTTTTCATCATCTTCATCAAATCTATAAACATAATCAATAACCAATTTTTCCATTCAAAAACATCCATTTCAATCTAAACAACACAATTTCTCAATCTCCCTAAACCAAATCAACCAAAATCTTCATATCTATTTCCTAATTTTTTTTTTCCAGATTCAACAAAAATGGGAAAATCAACCAAAATCTTCAAAACATCCACAACAACAACAACAACTAGCAGTTGAAAAAATCCAGCAATAAAAACCCAAAAACAAACCCTTCACTTTCATCACGACACCCAAAAGATCTTCTTCCTGTCTCTCGCTCTCACTGTGTGTCTCTCATTCACACTTACAGCTGCAATTCCTTTTTCTTTTCATGCATTCCTTTTTCTTTTCACGCAGCACATTGTCACAACATTGGGATTCTTTTCCCTTTTTATAATGCACCACACACATGGGCTTCTTAACCCATTCACCATATCACGCTTCAATTTCAATGGGTTGGTGGAAAAAAATACACAGTGGTGCAATTTTGAAAAACATCAACATTGGTGCTAAGAGCAAGAGACACACGTGAACACACCTGAAATTAATTATCAAGAAAGTGACTTTGGTGTTAAATCCAATTGGGATAACTAGCAGAGCACCCAATTGAATTCAAG
>Ga0228710_1012090_pt1 | contig 10839 bp, 6 predicted proteins | sample MedpolnodulmetaG_FD_177995 | JGI IMG/M metagenome (GOLD analysis project Ga0228710, IMG submission 177995) | Root nodule microbial communities from Medicago polymorpha collected in Santa Monica, California, United States - pink nodules | ecosystem: Host-associated > Plants > Roots > Nodule... | reverse complement strand
TGTTGTATTTTTATATAATATATTTCAAAAGTTAATGTAATTAATTATTATTATTTAAGCACGTTTAACTTGATTAATGAGTCAAAGGAAATGTAACTTCCTTTGCAACGTTCCCATATTGGTTGCTATTAATAAGGCTTTATTTTTGCATACAAAGCGATGACTTGCCTATATCAAAAAACTGATTACGTGAAACAAACTGAGTGTGAAGCTCTTTTCTTATTCTAGTCCTTGATTAGTAGCAACAAATATAACAATCCTCTCATACCAAAATTAAGAAAATCTACATATTTTAATTTTTGGTCCAGTCAACAACTATGGGTTTCATCTTTTTGGAAATATATCTTCTTGTTAGTTATGTATCCTTGGTTTTAAATCAAGAAGAGCATGTTGAATCCTGGAGGGTTTGCGCTTATGAGGCGGATAAATTCTTAAGGACAGTGCGATCAGCACGCCTCAAGTTATATATCGGTTTACTATTTTGTAGGTTTCATATGAATTGTTAGTGGAGTATATTCATGGAACTATGTCGACGGTCAAGCCAAACAATAGTATATAGCACATATAAGTTACTTGATATCTCTCTTCTTTATTCTCTTCGATACTTAATTATTTCTCATTTTTATATGTTGATTATTATTTGGATATAATTTTATGTGAACATTTTACAACAGTTGAACCTTCACTTTCCAACAACATCAATACTAGCAGTTGAACTAGTTGATGCAACATCAATACTTGATGGGTTTGGATTTTCATCATGTTCCTTCCTTCTTAATTTTATTGGGTCTTCCAGGCTTCACTCTATATGATGGGGGGATAATTTTGTCCATGTTTAAAGTTGGCCATAAATTCTCCCCATTAATTGGATCAATCACTGGTCTATAACATGCCAAGTAAGCTGCAGGTGTTTAATAGTTGCTGATGAAGTCCGATGGGTCAAGTTCTTTGTAAAAGATAGCTGCACATGCATGCCTACATGGTAGTCCGCTAAGTTCCCTAAGTCTACAACTACAACTACCAATGTCCAAATCAATGGTAAATTTCTCATAGTTACCATTGTAAATATGTTCCGCCTGAAATTTATTCCCTCCTGACCACTTTTGTTTCCAAAACCTTGAATTAATAACATCTGTATCTAGTTTCTTCTTAGGCTTTGGCAAAATCTTTCTTGTGTACTTTTCCCCTTTAACTCTTTTCTCAGCAAACCCTTCCATCTAGTAACATCTAATCCATTCCATCATAGTTAGAATTGGTTTGTCTCTGACCTCCAATATTCTTCCATTAAAAGCTTCAACTATTTTATTTGTGAGCATATCACGTAAAAACTGAAATGCGACCGAGTCCACAGCTTCGAATCCAATGTCATCATCTTCTCATATCATTCCTTGTTAACCTCCTGTAATTGCTTCATTTTTTTCTCCTAGTCTTGAACATAAGTTGCTTTTGAAGCGCTCATAATTAAACATCTCAGTGTTGACCTTTGAGAGAGTAAGACCCCTCACTACAACCACCTAGTGAATGCATGCGGCAACACTTTAGGACCGACGACTCTATAACCGTATAGCACCTTAACCCACGTGTGAATCTGGTGCTACTCAACAGCTGAAGGGGTGTAAAACCCCACAAACTCATAACTTAAATGAGTACCATTTAACCAAACTCTGAATGACTTGACTATTACTTAATTCCAACAAGTGGATTCCTACCCCTAGTTGTAACATATTGATCCCTGCCATACTGATTATGTTCTTTTAAGCATATTGTTTGTTACTAGATTCTGAAATGAACTTCATGATATTTTGACATTAAGCTATATGAGACCTTCTAATCCACATGACACCATACTCTCCAAATTAAAGAAAGAAAGAAAAGGATCAAACACATGAACCGTTCGTAAATATTCTGATATATAAATAAATAAGTTTAGCAAGTACAATAAACAACAACAAAACCATATCCCTCTAAATCGGGGCCTGTTACATGGATCTATGACACCATAGATAAGTATAACAAGTAGAGATAAGCAATAGCTTGTCCTTGTTATAATAGTCTGCAACCCAACATCCTGTAATATGCAGTAGGTCTTCAAAGAGAAGAGCTGGTTTCAATTGAAAACACACACAGTTAAGTTAAGTTCAGGAACTTGTATTAACTTCTCAACAAATTCAAATTATGAGCTTTGCATGAACACAAACAAGCAGTTGATTTTTATTTAACCAGGCAAATAAATCATCAATAAGAAAGAAATTTAATCCTTCAGACAATATCTCCAATAATTTAAGGTCTAGATCTCACACCAAACAGAAACCAAGCTGCTAAAATAATAAACTAAAAAAAAATCAGGGAGATTTTGGCTCCTTTGCAGGTCAGACAGACAAGAGGTGCAAAGTGTAAAACAAAAAGTCATATTTTAGATCTTAAGTCGTCATTTTACCAGCCCATGAGACATTTCAGCACAAGTCAAAATGAATCAAACAAATTCATGAGAGCAACTATTTATTAAAAGGCATTGATTGTAGCGGCCGCGTGTAGCATAGCGGCGATGAATCACTACGCTAATCGTCATAGCGGAGCAGAATCAAATAGCGGCCGCTTCAGCCGCTATTTGATTTTAGTCGGAAATTTACAAATTGCCCCTATTATTAAAACAGTTTTAGGGCATTTGGTAAACCCTAACATTTTTTGTAAACCCTAACTCTCTTCTCAAACAATCTCTTCCACTGTTCTCACACATCTCACAAAATCTCTTCCTTTCTTCCACTGTTCAGGTTCATTTTGTTCTCTTCCTCTATTATCTTTTTTTCCTCTGTTTTGTTTTGTTTTATGATTTTTGTATTTGTTCCATTGTTTTTTGGTGTTTTGATTTATGAATGTTTCATGAGATTTGAGTGTTATATTTAATTTTTACAATAAACAAAAGTTTTTTTATTGAGAAATATATAGGTTTGTTTATACTTTATAGTATTATTCATGTAATTTGTACAAAAAATAATCAAATATCAGTGACCGCCCAATTTTGGGGTTGGCAGCTACACGCCGCTGTCCGCAATTGACTACGATGATATTCCATATTGGGAAAATTTAAGGACATATGGTTTAATTGTGCAGAAGTCTTTTGTTTTGTGATTCAAGACACACACACACACACAAAAGTTAGGAGCATCTACGAGGCCTAAGTTAATTCAATCAAGCTACTCTATCATGTGATACAAGCTGCATGCATGTAAACAAACACACACACATTCATGGAAAACAGAGAGGGGATACAAAAATGAAATTATGAAACCAAGACAGTCTACCTTAATAAGTTTCACTCTTGATGATGTGAACCTTTGCCGAGGGTGAGTTTTGAAGCAATGAGTCCACAATTTTGGCAGGTACCCATGAAGGTCGGAAAGCTTCTATATGCAAGGACTTCAAGTTACAGAAGGAAGGGAGCTCACGATGAATGCCGGATAGAGCCTAAGCAATGAGGAAGTATTAGGATCAGTTGCAATTGATAAAATTTAAAATTACAATATAAAATGCAGCATTGATGTTGCAAATATAAAGTACCTCGAGAACATAACAAGTGACCGTCAATGATTCGATATTAGCAAGTTCAACAAGCAATTTGAATAGATTAAATATTTGGGCCTTGTCCAAACACATGGAACAGTGTAAACAAATATCTAGATGTTTGATAGAAGAGAAAACGGTCTTGGTCCCAAAGAGTTTTGGAATATATTTAGCACCACTAAAAACAAAGGAATGAAGTGTTGGAGCACATAACTCGATTCCGAAATCGAGTTTGTAATCGGCTTTGGTTGTGGTGGTAGGAAATAAACCATAGAAAGGATGCATGTGTAAAGTTAAATAGAACATGCCAACAAGTTTTTTTTGGCCATCAAAAAATAATGAAACGAGGTGTTTGATAAAGTATAAAGTGGGTCTGAATTAAAACAGGGTACTTAAGTCAATCTAAATGTGCTTCCGGTAGATACATTCCGGAGGTACAAAATCTGGAAAATTAAAATGAACTACCGGATTATATGTACCGGATGTGTTATTAAGGGCATTTTTTAATCTTTAGGGGGCCTAAAGAGATATTGAGGGGGCCTAAAAAGCAATCTCCTAACTAAAAAGTTGTTAAATACATTTTAAGGTCAATGTTGTTAAAACACTCATTCTAAAAAATAAGTGGGTGTATGTTAGCAACTCCTATAGACATTTGCTAGAATACACTCACTTGTTTTTTAGAATGTGTGTTTTATCAAGTTATAACTAAAAAGTAGTTAAATACACCCTAAGGTATAGCTTGCTAAAACACTCGCACGTAAAAACTAGTGGGTGTGTTCTAGCAAATCTCATTTATAATATTTTAAATTACTTTTGTAGAGATTTCTTCCATCAGATTTTTGTGTGGACGAAGATAGAGTAAAGCCTCTTCCTCCATTTCAAGCTTTCCTTGATAAGAAGAGAAAAATTAGAAGGGAAATTGAATCATCTGGAATCCCTTATACTTTTATCTCTGCAAATTGTTGCGGTGCATACTTTGTGAATATATTGCTTCATCCCTATGAAAGAAAAAAGGATATTACAGTCTATGGAAATGGTGAAACCAAAGGTATGTGTTAACAAAATCTAAGTAAAAAATTACATGTGATCTATTACAATATGATAAAATATATATTTTGATTGGCAGAGTAACATTATTCCTCCGGTCTCAATTTTAAACAACTTTTTATTTGTGTTAACAATCTTCTGATGCATTTATATTTCTCAGTTGTACTAAACTATGAAGAGGATGTTGCTATGTACACTATTAAAGTGGCAAATGATCCAAGAACACACAATCGACTACTACAAAATTGAGAAAATATAGTGTCCCTTAAATAGCGCTTTTGACATGAAAGCGCTATAAATCAAAACACGGAGGTTTAAGCTAGCGCTTTTTAAAAAAGCGTTAGCCATGCTTCTAAGTTTATATAGCGTTTTGTTTAGAAAGCGACAGCATAGGTTCAACAAAAATAATAAATATTTTTTAAAATATTTTTTTTATCATATACGGCGCTTTTGATGGAAAGCGCTAAAAATAAATCAACCTTAAATAACGCTTTGTAAGCGCTACCGTAGGGTTGATAAAGATAGCGGTTATATATTAAGAAAAAACGCTATTTACCAAGTAATTTGATATTGCCTAGTGGTAAACGAGTAACCACTAAATCCTTGAACATAACAAATATTTCGATTTTTTTGTCAATTTTTATGGAAAATTGATTGTAGTATCAAAGAACACTTTTTTTTTTAATATTTTTATCCTATATATCATTTAAAATATGACTTTCTCCAAAAATTTCCATAAAACATATCTCTCTCCTTCCAGAAATTTGGTTTTCCTCTCTAAATCCCTAACCTCCCATAAGGTTTCAGTTTCTTTTCTCAGTTTCTGCTTTCAATTTTCTTTGATTCTGATTCGATTTTCTCCGCTTTCTTTTCTCAGTTTTTCTCAGATTTTGCTTTCAAAGGTTTGTGTTGCATCGATTTTTGTTGATTTTTTTTTCTTTCAATATCTGAAATCCAAGCCTTTGATTTTAATTTATTTCTCTAGTCTTTTTTAGTTTTACTCGTGTTTGCTATTGATTACGATGCATTATTTTGAATTTAGAATAAGATACTGATAATTGTTATAGTATTAGTTTGGAATTGGTTTAATTTATGGGAGTTATACATGTTGATTTTTCGGTGTAATTACAGTGAAACTCAATGTTGTTTTCCCCCTTCCAATTGTTGAGCTAAGAAAAATTGAAGCAGTTTTAAGTAAGAGATTCGAACCCTGGAATAACCTGGCTAATATTTGTTTATTAAAAAAAGTCTTAGGAAGTTTGAGTTAACAACTCAGTTAGCTTATTTAATAAACAAAAATTGTAGTGACGAACACTTAAATTCAGTAAGCTATTTATGTTTGGATGTATATGTTGAAAAATTGTTTGCATTCTCGGAATCGAATAGTTGATATATGATAAGTTTTGTATAAGCTGTTTACATGAGCTACCTTGTTGATCTTATTAAAAAGCTGAAAGTAGCTCGTAACTCATAAGTATATCATACTTTTTTCCATGAATTAACTTCAATATTTGTATAAGCTGTTTATATGAGCTACCTTCTTTGTTCATCTTATTGCAGAAGTTATTCCTTTGCTGACAAGAGGATCTTCAAATCGGCACACATAGTTTTTTCACACAATGTAAGGATTTCCTTGTGTACTTTTATTAGGATTAGATGGATGTGGTCCTTGAACAAATATTGAAATGGAACCTTTGGTTTTAAATCTAACGAAGAATTTATTGGAGGTTTATTAACAAGGTTATGGCACAATATAATAATAGGAAGTTGTAATTAAGTTATAGCCTTTTTCCTCTTGAACTAGCTAATTAAAAAGGCACAGGAATTTATAGGGATTCTGTTTAGTTGTTTGCTTTTAACAATCCCTTTGACAACAAATCATGTCTTTAAATGATGAAATGTTATGATTTGTAATAATAGTGAGTGACCTATATTTCATTAAACCATGATTATGAATGTATTTCTATTATGAATGTTCATTAAACCATGAACGTATTTATGTAAAAAAATAATCTATTTTCTTATTGTAGATCAATGGAATATTATGATGAAGACAAGGACTATGATTCTGACAATGAGGAAAGTGACTCCCATAATGATGAAAACTACTCTATTGGTCATGAGATCACGCGTGGGATAACCCTTATGAAGAAAGTCATCCGCGCAAGCGATAAAGGAGTCAAATATGAGGTTGTTCAACAATTTGTTTAAAATTAAATTATATGTGGTTTCGTTCTTCTAGACATACCTACAATTGTTTTATGAAATTATTAATTGTTATGGAATGAATGTAATCAACCAATTGGGCCATACTCCACACCTTTTGCAAGTTTCGTTGGTGCCGTTGTTCGTAGACACATTCCAATCACTTGTGATCATTGGAACCCCAAAGACAAATCAATGGAACCCCATAAAGAGTTTGTTTTTAAGGAAACACAGGTATCAAATAGTAGTTGACGTTTGACTGCATATAAATGTTTTTACTTATACATTTGTCTTTTTTTTTTAGAGTTATTTCCTTAATGTTGATGAATCACGGAAGAAATATGTACTTCAACTTGCTGAAAAATTACTTAGATGTTTTCGATCTTATTTAACAACAAAGCATCTTAGAGATGATGATGGAAATTTTATAGATGTTGATCGTCCAGCACTTCACGAAAGCCTGATATCTCCGGTGGAATGGGAGACTTTTGTAGCTAAACAGAATATTGCTGAATTCCAAGTTAGAATAATTTATTGACAAGTGTTTTTTATGATATTATATAATACTTTTAATTGGTATGCATTTTTTTATATCATTTTGGAGCTAGCAGAGACTAAATCTAAAGAAAAAGACATTGATAAATGTTTACGTTGGAGGGAAGGGCGTGTGAAGAAGGATGAAATGGTTGATGAAAGTGTCCAGAAAGCATATGAAGAATGCGTAAGTATTATTTCTATTTAATTTGATTCTGAAAATTTATTGTTACTTCATAAATATACTTGCTAGAAGTGGTAGTGGTTTTAATTTATAATTTTGCTTTAATTTGTACTCATGATCTGTAATACTTTGAATTTGTCTATAATATAATATAATGTTATTGCTTAATGGTGTTTTCTAGTATATTCAGGTGTAGGAGAGTGAACGAAATTTGAAAATGAATGATGATTTGTCTGCTTGTTTTGGATAAAAATGTTGAGAAGACCAAGAAGATAGATGAAGACTGCATGATACCATAGAAGATTTTGATTTTTATGTTAACTAATTAGTTGTAACTCTTAGAGATATCCATGTTACCATGTTAGAGGCTATACATTTCTGACTTTTATGCTATATATACATACATTTTTTATGATATGGTTAAGTTTTATTTGATAAATAATAATCTCAATTATAATGTACCAAAATTATATATACCTCCCTTTAAATCTATGACTTTATATATATTTCACTTTAAATTAATAAAAACGCTATCTAGAAAGGAAAAACAATATGACAAAAAAAATAATAAAATAAATGTTTTTCCTAGCGCTTTTTTTCCTTTATAAAGCGTTATCTAAACCTATTGTTACATAGCGCTTTTAAACCAAAAATGTTGTTTTTAAACCTGTCTTAGATAGCGTTTATTTTTGAAAGCGTTATCTAAGGAGAACCTTTGCTAGCGCTTTTTGACATAAAGCGCTATATAAACCCTACTTTAGCTAGCGCTTTATATAGAAAAAAAAGCGCTATAATACCTTTACCAGCGCCATTTACAATAGCGCTTCAAAAGCGCTATCTAAAGCTTAAAAAAAGCGCTATATAAGCCCATTTTTGTAGTAGTCGCATTGTTGTGTATCGACCTTCCAAGAATATCATTTCACAAAATGAGTTGGTATCATTATGGGAGCACAAAAGTTGTCAAGACTTTAACAAAGTATTTGTTCCAGAAGAAGATATTATCAAGCTATCACAAAGTAAGCTTCTTTTTTTTTTCTTTTTAATTAAACACACTACATTGCTTTCCTTTTTACTTCATATGAAATTTTGATCAATATTTTATGACTGTAATACATACATATACATACATACAATTTCACGCTTTTTTCATATAAAAAAACTCATGTTTTTTAAATTATAAATCAATCATTTTTGTCGTTAAGACTATAAATGACGATGTGAAAAAATAATGAAACTCAACTTACCGTTCATAATACTAATTTTAAAGAGTTTAAAATAGAAATAAAAACTAAGTTATTTTTATAATTATATTTCTTTAGTTTTTATTTATATAAAAAAACATCATTATTATGATGTTAAAATTGATCAATCAACCTTGACTAATGGTAAGAAATTTCATTGAGATGCAGCTTTACCTCCTCCACAAAATATACCACTTTCCATCCTTCATAGTATATTTATTAGAGGCGATATGGTGAACTTTGAGCTTGAGGAAACCTTGAAGCTTCACAGCTATACCCAGATTACAACTATACATCAATTGATCAACTTCTTGATAAATTTCTTGTTGACCCTATACCCCCTGCATATGCAGCTTTCGGATGAAGTTATTTTACAATAAAGTATTTTAGTACTCTATTGAGAATACTATTGAATAACTTGAGAACCACTGAACTGCATGTATTATTTGGTTTTTAAAAGTTATTTTTGTCCAATATTGAGATACATTATGTAATCTAAATTGATCATTTATTATAATACACGCATGCAATGTTTGTAATTTCACCTTTTCTTCAAATTAAAAGTATTCTGTATTTTTCTATCATGTGAAATTTTTGCACATGTTAAGAAGTTTAAAGTAATATGTTGATATTGAAACTTATGCATTTTTTATTAAATATATAACTTATTAATAAATATTTGTTGCTTTTCTCTCCAAAAAAAATAAAATAAATATTTGTTACTTTCAATAAATAGTTGCTATTTTTAATTACTTTAACATCACATGTTAGACAAACCTGGAAGAAAAAAAAATCGAAGCATCAACCGGAACAGAAACACCCGCCTACAAACCTGCCCCCCAAGTCAATTGAAGCAACATGATCAGAAGTAAGATCTCTCCTGAAGTACAATAGGATCTGGAGTGGACAACCCACAACCCAAGTACACAAAGATTTGCAACAGACAAGACAACCCCACTGTTGAAACACTAGGGTTGAAATTGGAAGTTGGAAGAATAAACATGAAACATTGGATAGAACTAGTGTGTTGTATGAATTGAAAAAAGTGGAAGTCATGAATTAGATAGAACATATAAATTAGTAATGTTTATATATGATAGGGATTTGGTCGCCACTCAACCCAATAATATCTTTAGTGGTAATCTGTTGAACGTATTTTTGAATTCCAAAACCAACACACACAAATCATTTTCGACCCCACCAAAGAAAAAGTTATGCTTCCCACTCATTGAAAGTAGGGTAATAAATATAGGTCTTATAAAAAAAAAGCCGCTACTACAAGGAGAATTTTATCATATTCACCGAGTACTCAACAATCACAAATTTATTAGAGAAAACAAGTAGACATATGCACTTGTGTGACATTGTGATTGGTGATATTGGTCAACCACAATGTCACAAGTGTATAAAAAAACAAAAAAAAAAGTGAAAGAGAAAGAAGAAAGCTACATGTAACATTGTGGTTGACTAATGTCACTAATAATACCGACCACAATGTCATCCAAGTGTTATCTTTTCCTTATCGAAGAGCAACGAGTACTCCGAGTTAACCGCAAAGAAGACCCTCACCCTAACCCTATAATTATCCAAGAGCAATGAGTACTCGAAACCAATCGAACAATAGCACTTTTATCATGTATAAGCTCTTCCACAATCCACTCTATCCACACCTCTTATATCTCTTGATTTCTCCTCTCTCTCCTTCTTTGTTGTCTTGGAGGGTGGAAATGAGGGACCCGTCCGATATGTAGAATGGAGGGATGAAGTGTCTAAATATCATCATGCATCAATAAAACAAGAGCATGACTGGCAACATTTATGTCTCAGACGGAACATATTATGTCTTAAATTATGGGGTATATTGAATTAGGATTTTAAAAGACAATTTTTGCAAGAAAAAGTCTAGTGAATTTTAAAAGACTTTGCAAGATTTTCACGACTTTTAAGATTTTAAAATACTATCAAAATTTGTCATTTGGATTTCAAAGGATTTATATCATAAGATTTTATAAGAGTTTAAAAGACTATCAAGATTTCAAAGAATTTATAACAAGAAGGCAATTGTGT
>Ga0228710_1012088_pt1 | contig 10840 bp, 15 predicted proteins | sample MedpolnodulmetaG_FD_177995 | JGI IMG/M metagenome (GOLD analysis project Ga0228710, IMG submission 177995) | Root nodule microbial communities from Medicago polymorpha collected in Santa Monica, California, United States - pink nodules | ecosystem: Host-associated > Plants > Roots > Nodule... | reverse complement strand
TACAAAAAAGAGGGGACCAAACCAAACCCTCACGAAAAAGTTTAGCAAAATCTATAGAAATAAAGGTGTAGTCTATTTTTTGACAAGGTTAAGGCTTTATGTCCCCCTTTCTTTTTGGTTTCTTTTTTAATATATAGTTGATGCGTTTTGCGTCAACACCTTTATATCAAAAAAAAATTACAATTGGAGTATTATTCCACTTAGTAAATTCATTGAGAGATAAACCTAAAGTGGTAAGTTTATCTACACAATGATTTCCTTCCCTGTAAATATGAGAAATAAAACAGTTCATTGTATTCATTTTGATCTTACGGTTAATCCACCTATTTCTTAGTTGCCAAGGAACTATCAAAGGAGATTTTAATGCTAAAGTGGCTAACTTTGAGTCATATTTTATCCAAATATTCTGCTAGTTTTTATCAAAAGTAGCTTCTACAACATAAATTACTCCCATGATTTCAGAAAAGAGAGCATTTGAGATTCCCATATTAGAATCAAATCAACCAAGACTTTCTTCTTTTGAGTTTTTGAAATTCTAGCATATGTTGAGGGGCCGGAACTTCCAATGAATGTGCCATCAGTGCTACATTTGATCCAATTAAGAAAGGAGGTTGCTAGATTACCTCAACTATCTTTGGAGCTTTTGGGTGATGAGTGTAACATCGAATGTTTTTAGAATCACAAAGTATGTGATGGATGGTCCGGTTTCTAGCTTAGTAGAGTTACCAGTCATTGAAACATTCATAGTTATCTAGGCAATGGATGATCTCAAGTTAGGCTTACCATTATTGAATCTGAAGTTATTCCTAGATTGCCACATAGTATTTAGAATATAGATAATAGCTGAAGTAATTACCATACTGCACTGAGGGCTCCAACCTCTACTGCCAATCTCAAAAATTGTGAAAACGGAATTGAGGTTGATGTTGATCTTGATTATTGATTGCAGCCAGTTCCAGAGATCAATTACAAAAGGACAATGCATGAACAAATGATCAGCAATCTCAAAATGCTTATTACAGAAGGAATACATTGAGGGCAACTGACAGCCTTTTAGGATCAAATTTTCATTTGAGGGAATCTTCTTGTGAAATATTCTCCAATTAGAAAAAGACTTTGAAGGAGGGATGGTTAAATTCCAAATGAATTTAGAACAAAGCTTCTTAGTTCCTGGAGGAGAATGGAACTGATATGCATCTTTAAGAGTAAGATCACATGAAGTGTTGTGATTCTATAATAATTGATCATTTTTATGCTCCAGTGGAATCACCATTATTTAACATGATTCAAGAGGTTGGGGAGGACTAGATGCATATTTTTAGGTAAGTGCCATTAAGAATTCACAATGTAGTCATTCACAGTTGACTACAAGTTATGATAATCACTTTGAGGAATGTTAAGCATGTTTACCAGAGGGGTACCACACCAATTATGTAACAAAAAATTTGATCTTATTCCCACACCAAGAAGCTAGGTAGAGTTATCATTTATGTTTTGAAATTGAGATTTCAAGCCACTCCAAATTGAAGAAAAGATATGATATCCAATGCATTTACTTCCTCTTAATATTCTACTTCTGAGAAAAGGTGCCCATTGGTTGTTTGAGTGAAAAATCTCCCAACATAGCTTTAAGTTAGTAACATCATTAAACTATGAAAGAGATCTAATCCCTAAACCTCCTTCATCCACCGGAGAATAAACATTTTTCCAAGCAACAGTGACTAGCTCCTTACTATTTAGATCCCTACTCCAAATGAAATTTCTCACATATCTCTCTAGCTCTTTTAGTAAACTAACTGGCCAAGAGTAAACAGTGATCGAGTATATCAACATACTTTGAATCACACTTTTAATAAGATGCACCCTCCTTGAAAAGGATAACAAGGAAGCTTTCCAAGAAGCCAATTTGGTTTTTATCTTATCCAGCACAGGTTGAAAATAGCCTGCCTTTGGCTTACCTTTGAAAATAGGGACTCCGAGGTAATTGAAAGGAAGCGACCCTACGTTGAAACCTAACATATTTTCTATGTGTTCTGAATTAGTTGAAAATTAATCAAGCAACAAAAACAATGTGGGTGGCAGTTATAAACACAAGCAAAAGACAGAACAACAAAGGAGAGAGAGAGAGAGAGAGAGAGAGAGAGAGAGAGATCAAATACGTCCTCCTGAAGATTCACTTGCCTCTAATTACCATTGGTTTTTTCCGGTAATCCCACAAGCCATGTCATACATTCTTTGTAATATCCCTCTAGATCGTTAGTAGACTGTGGAATCAGTTGAGCGAGTTACGGAAGAGATATTATGAAAGGTTAACTATTACAGAGAATATTTATTCAGATAGAGTAACCAACGCAGAACACACAAGAATTATGAGGAGTAATTCAAAGAAAGGGCATGTTGGTAATTTCACCTTATGTATAAATATATTATATGTATATATATATATATATGTCACCCACCTATTTTCCTTCATTTTTCTCCTCCTCCTTTCTCCCACTTGGCTGAAGCTCTCTTTCCCTTATCTATTCCTCCCTCTCGGCTCACTCCCTCATTTTCACTAAACCACCAAAATGTAACTTTAATCCTTTTAGAAAGCAACATGCAAGTGATCATTCTTGATCCTCAACACACTATGAACCTCCAGCAAGCTTTGAATTCCCTTATTCTTCCCTCTATGCCACATGACCCATCCTTCTCTTGTTCTCTTGGGCTGCAAATTTGTTAAATTGGTAATTTGTTATGTATGTGTGGTCTTGAGGAAAGAGCTTGGTTCTTGGAAAGAATTGAAGTTGGGTATAGAAGAAGGGTATGAGCTATTGCATGTATGTTTGGTGCTGTTATAAAGAAGGAATGAGAAGCTTCTGCTTGTGTGATTGTGGTGCTGAAAATGCATATTTTGAATTGTGGGAATCATGGTTGAATTTCATGAAATAGTGGTAAGCTCAAGTTCTGGTTTTTGATTCGTATTTATTTCTGTATGGCCTGGAATTGAATTATTGTTGAAGTTTTAGATTTCTCATTCGATTCCCTTCAGTTTGGGCACAAACTTTGTATGATTCGGGCTAGTAACGGATTCGGAAAATGCATTTGAAGTTTGGTAATTTTTGCTGGATTTTGGTTACGGGTTTTGGGACAGGGCTTCACTAAAACGGTAATAACTATTTCTCTGTAACTTGGAATCAAGTGAACTTTGTTGCTATGGTTAGATAACGAAATACCCGATATTTTGGTACCAGTTTCATGATTTTAGGTTCAGTATTGAGGCCTGGAGGAGAGTTTGAAGTAAGGAGACTGATATGGGTTTTGTGCTGAACCAAGGAATCGAGTTGTTGGTGATAAGCTATGGGCTAGGGTTTGGTGTGGAAGCTTAGGAGCTTGAAGCAAACCTCAGTAAATACATGTGAGTTCTTTAGATAGCTTTCCACCTTGGGTTTGTGTGTATCTATGTGAGAAAGCATGATATTGTTAGGTTATAAATGTATGATTTTAGTACCCCTTATGCCATTAAATTGTTGGATTTGTGTTAATTGTTGTCATGCAAAAGAGCTAGGATGTATTCCATGATTTCTGAGTGTAATGTGATCATTAAAAGCTTGATTTTGAGGTTTTTATGTCAAAAATACGAATTCTGCATTTCTGGACTGATGAATGCCCGCTTAAGCGTGCATTGCTCGCTCAAGCGTGCAAAACGTTGTAACTACAGGCTCTGCACGCTTACAAGCTCACTTAAGCGTACTGACAAGCAAACTACACGCTTGGGAGCAAGCTTAAGCGTGCAGCGCCTGCACAGCATTTTTGAAAAATACTTCTTGTGGTCCAGAATGCAATCTGATGCTTTTCTTTGCAAACTTTTGTAGCTTTAACAAAGCCTCAATGTCAAGAAACTAATGCGCATTACATATTGAAGTATTATAAATGAAATGCATGAGTAACATTAACATTTTTCAATGGTGAGTAGCATATGAGAGCACAATAATATTCGTGATTTATGCTCGGGTAGGAATTCAGTTTAAGTATGGGGAAGATTCTAGAGCCTCGACTTAGGTAGTCGAGAATAAGTATGTTATCATGTAACCTAAACACATTAGGTATAAGTTATGTATGATCAAGACTATACACGAAATGGTCCACCGCTAATCGAGTAGGTTACGGACTCATGATGATTATTTAAGTAAGTTATGTGTAAGTCATCATGTATGAGCAAGACTTTAAGCAAGATGTAGGTGTCGTGTCTCTTGCGATCCACGCCAAGGGGGATTCCAAGAGGTTCACGTTTTGGGGACGAGTTACGCACCGCTAGGTGGGCCCGCACGACACTGAGGGAGTCCGATGTGCCTTAGCTAGGTTTTCATCGGTCATATATGGGATTGTACTCTGGGTTACTCCACCTGATACACTCCGTAAAATGAACTCAGATAATAATGTTTGTTCAACGCTAACCTCTAACATAATGAATGAACATCACTATGTATGATTACAATATGATCAAGATTGCGATATGTTGTCAGACATGTACAGGTTTCTGCTAGGAGAGCAAGTTATGAAGTTATACCATTGACGACCTTAGGTTTTCCCCGATCGTCTGATTTAGGATCGTGTCATGAATATGTTATGTTTAGGCCTCGATGCGTTTAGCGTATCTTGACATAGCGGTCTTAGGTTCCCTTTAACCGCCATGACACATATAATGTAAGTCAAGACTTATATGACAAGTTAAGATGAACCTACGACGGACCTAGTACGCACGACCGTCTAGGCAATCATGATCCACACGTATAATCAACCGTCAGGTTGTATTGTAGACACGTGGTGACCATAGGTTTTCCCCGAGGTTACCTATAGCCTAGGATTAGGTAGAACTCACTGAGACATTATGTCTCATCCCAATTCTTATTTGTTTCAGATCAGCAGGTTGGTTTAGCAGGATTTAGCAAGCATGTAGCCGAATGGATAATTAGCAAGTGCGCGTTCGTACCCGCTACAGGATGTTATGGATTTCAAGGATGTATTCTCTATGTTTTGGACGAGTTGTATTGTATTGTTGATTGTACGAACGTGTATTGTTGTACAAAATATTCATTCGAAGTCTAATTGTTGTAAATTTTAATGTATCCTGTACTAAAGAAAATGCACATGCTAAACTTTCTAGATACGTTTAGTGTGGGCATTACATTATTCAACCCCCAAAATGCCTTTCGCCCTCTTGAAGAATTCCCTTGCTCACAACTAGAGTTTAGCACCCAAGGTCTCCATAGTTGTACCACACCGGTGTCACTAACTCCTCCTCAAGCTGAGCTTTCTCTACCTCAACTTCCAAATGAGTACTGTCACTATGCCTTTCACCTTGCAACACCCTCTCAAATGCTGATCACAAGTATTCTTACCTCCGCCTCTCCAGACTGACCATGAGTATTATTCCCATCGACTCTCCAAGCTGATGTTGAGTGTTTAACGTCTCTCCAGACGACTACCGCTCTACAAAGCATCACTCCCAATGTGAGAAATATCACCTTCTTCATCTCCCCAACGAGACACCATCAAAGCACCCACATCCTCATAACCGTCGAAGACAATTTGCGCGGAGTTACCATTATTCTCCAAACAATGCTTCTTGAAGTGACCCACCTTGTGACAGTTAAAGCACTTAAACTTTAACTTGAAACCACTTTTTCCCTGGTTACCTCTACCTCCACCATTCCCTCTTGAAACATTCAGGCCTTCACCGTTTTCATCAGCTCTCAAGTCCTTGGACTTGGTCAACTCCTTGGTTCTCAAAGTCGTTTGAACTTCGTCCAAGGTGACAGTGCCTTCTTTGTCATAGAGCATGGTATCCTTGAAATATTCAAATGATCTTGGTAGAGCACATAACAAGAGTATAGTTTTATCTTCATCCTCAAGATGCACCTCAATGTTCTCCAAATCATCAAGGATTTTGTTGAACTCCGTAAATTGCTCCATGATAGCCTTTGACTCCCCCATCTTGAATGAGTAGAGTTGTTGCTTTTGGAATTACATATGAGCCAAAGATTTAGTCATATATAATGACTCCAACTTTGACCACATCGATGCTGCGATTGGTTGCTTCACGACATCCCTCAAAACTTTATCCCTGAGGCACAAGACAATGGCACTCCTAGCCTTGTCCAGCATCTCGGTCTTCTCCGTTCGTGACATGGTGACCGGTAACGCACCTTCACCCTTCAAAGCTTGTGCACACTTTTGATTTATAAAAACCACTTCCATCTTGACCTTCCATAACCCGAAATTGTTACTTTTGGTGAACTTCTCAATATCCCACTTTGGACCCATGGTGCCTTATCATCCATTTGATCCTTGCCTCAAGGTGGGCGCAAATTGTTGTGAATTCGTTGCAAAAATCACATCAATGAAATACTTGATGTGTGGAGCAAATTAATCAAGCAACCAAAACACCATGGGTGACAGTTATAAACACAAGCAAAAGATAGAACAACAAAGGAGAAAGAGATAAAACACACGAAAATTAGTTTACCTAGTTTGGTCCAATACTGACCTACTTTGGGGGAGAGAGATGCTCTCCGTTCCACTATAATGATGAGTAACTTTACAAAAGATTCCAAAGGGTTACAAGAATCAGTTTTAACCCTAATTCTACCCAAATTCCCGATCTCTTCCCATGACCAAGAGACTCAATCCTAATAGTGTTTCTCGAAGGTGAATCAATGGTGATTCAATCCCAACACTAGTGTTTGTTGCCAAGAGAAAACTCTACAAACTCTAGTTTTGTTGTTGGCTTCTAAACCCTTGTCTTTTCTACTCTCTACTCCTTTTTCATCCGATACAGGATCTAGATTTATAGAGAAATAAAACCCTCAAAATTAGGAACAAATCTGACGCTGAAAATACGTTTTTATTTTTCTCCTTCAGCGCAAAATTGGGGCCCGGTTTTTACACTTCGGGGGCCGATGTTTTACTAGACAAAAGTCTCAAAACAACCAAACTCGAGGCCCGATTTTGGCAGATTCTTCACCATCAATTTTGAGTCAAAAAATAACACTATGTGATTCAATCTAGAATTAGGCAATAAACCGGCAAAGATAGTTTATTTTTTAGGATTGATAATTTGACCTGAGATTTGAGTATATATGGGAAAGAAATTTAAAAGAATTTGGATGTTTGATGAAGTACCTTTGCAAAATAGCATAATATCATCTGCATATAAGATATATGATGGAATGGTAGTTTACAACCAACTTAATCATTAAGAAGTAATTTAACAAGATTAACAATAATTCCCTGCGGAAAACGATAATATATAGACTACATGCACATGATTTTGATTAAAAACTCATTTTCTATTATTTTGTACTAGTATTAACTAAATGTTAATTTTCTACTCAAAGAACAAACTAAATGTTAATTTTGTAAAAATAAAATTGCTCAGAAAAAAATCACATAATGTAAATTTTTTTTTTTTTTTCTTCTTAAATTCATACCGCATGCCTTTCTTTCGTAAGACATAATTATTGTCAGAGGTGGTAATTTTTGTAGGCAATTCAGTAACTTTAAAGAAACAATAAATAAACACACTTACTACATCTGCAAATATATCTTACCCTCCAAGTTGTTGTTTGCGAGATACAAAAACTGAAGCTTGGTCAATTTTCCAATGTCAGTTGGTATACGTCCTTTGTCAAAATTATTGGTAGATAGTTGCAAATCTTCCAACTCTTTGCAATCATGCCAAACATTTGGTATCTCACCGGAAAAATCATTAGCATAAAGATGGAGTATTTTAAGGTTTGGAATTCCTTCACAAACATTTGATGGAAGAATGCCAGTCATGTTATTATATCCAAGATATAAGTATTGCAACGATGAATTGTTGAACATCAATATGTTGCCTCTGATCGTATTAGATTGAAGGTTCACAATTCTCAGTTGTGTAAGGTCACCAATTTCTTCTGGAATTTCTCCTTTAGTTCAATACATAAAGACAGAGAAAAGACATTAATTAAAAAGATTAGTTGGCATGTAATGCACATTCATTTATACAAGATTATTTAATTAATAAATTTGTCTAAATAAATAAAATTATTGTATTTAATTTATATTAAGAGTCTAAAGAAGGAGTTAGGATCCTCTCCATTTATAAATGAAGCTTAATTAGTGGTCTCTCCATCCTTAATGATATAAATGAAAGGTTCATACGGTGCGTATAAAATTGAATTTAATTTCCCTATCACACCTACACTGCACGCACTTACACATCCTAGGGCCGGCCCTAGGCATAGGCCGGGGGTGCGACGGCCTAGGGACCATGCTCTTAGGGGGGCCTAATTTTTTTATAGAGGGGGGTGTGTATAGAAATATTTGGTTTTATGGGGGGTTTATACTTTATATAACAATGTTATTAAAAGGCCCGAAATATTGATATGATGAAGGGCTGAGCTCAAGTCTGTTAAAGTTTTAGGCCCTTTTGACGAGATTTGCTAAATATACTCTCGTATAACACAAAGATTTCTATATACATTCTATTCTCCCTATAAAAAAATTTAATTTTTCTTAATAATGTGCCAAAAAAATTATTATCGAAGAAATTGACGATATTTTTATGGGCTCTTTGTTCCTAATAATGTGCCTCACTAATTTTAAAAATTTTGGTGATATTTATTATCCAAGAAATTATGATAATTTTCATAACAAAACAAATTATATTTTAGTTGAAAATGAGCCTACGAAATTAATCTAAATTTTTTCTTTCTAAGGTTCCAAAAAAATAAATTATATCAATACTGTAATGTCAAATTTCTCAAATTGATTGAAAGGATTGCACAATTGAATTTAATATTGCAAGATCATGTGAGACGCATTCATGATCATGAAACCGATGTGAGACAATTCATGATCATTTCGTAGGTGTTATTGTTCTCTTCTACAGTACTTTAGTTTGTTTTGGTGTCTATAAAATATTTGATTTATTTTCAGATGTTGCCTAAAAAAATATATTTGGTAATGAAAAGCGGGAAAAAAATCACAACAATGAGCTAAAAAAAATTATAACGTATTATACAAGGGACCTTTTTCTCATATTATACCTAAGGTCCCCAAAACTCTAGGAACGGCCCTAACACAGCCGTTATATCGAAATGACAAAAAAAAAAAGGAATTTGTCTCAATTAGATCAACGACTTTGTGGTTTGCTGCACAATGCACTGCAAAGTATATCCACACACGTGTAACAAATAAAGTTAAATAAACTCAGTCATGCATGTTAGTATCTAATTGTGTGAGTATATCATACCCGATAAGGCGTTATTTCTTAAATAAATTTCTTCAAGTGAAGACATGTTGGAAATTGTTGTTGGTATGATTCCAGAGAGCTTGTTGTTTCTAAGATTCAAAATCCTCAACAGACGAAGTTGACCAATAACATGTGGAATGGTTCCTTTGATTTGATTTGATTTCAAACTTAGATATTCTAACATTGACAAGTTGAATATAGATTGAGGAATAAACCCAACAATATTATTGTAGTCAAGATACAAATATTGAAGTTTTGATAAGTCCCCTATCCTTGAAGGAATTTCTCCAGTAAAATCATTGTTGCTCAAATCCAACAACTTCAATCTCTTCAACTGAAGTAATTCATGTGGTAACTCACCTTGGAAGCTATTGCCATGTAGATCAAGAACAGCAAGGAAAGAGAGATTTCCCAATTGAGGGGAAATTGTACCTTCAAGACCCATGTTACTAGGATTCAATACCTGTACTCTTCCATGATGTTCATCACAAGTGACACCAACCCAATTGCATGAAGAGAAAGAAGTAGAAGTGGAAATTGACCAATTACTAAGAATATGATAAGGGTCTAAGGTAATTGAGGATTTGAATGCAAGAAGTGAAAATTCATCGGTGATGTTTTTTTCAGTACTCACAGCTAAGCAAGTGAAGAAATAATAATAGAGTGAAGTAGAGAGAATACAGAGCCAAGAGTGAAAAGAGTATGGTTTGGCCATTTTCAATACCATTTATGCATGTATCTAATTAAGCACCAGAAGAGGATATTTATACTAAGAGCAATGGTATACGGTGAAAACAAACATTTAGACTTTTCTACCGTGAAACTTTAGTTTTATTTTGCCGGTAGTTTTCTCCTTGGTCATGATTCCAAAAACACTTTATTCAACGTATTGTCCTTTAGAACCGCGTAGGGTGTGCTTGCAGTCCGAGAGAGAGGAAAATTAAAAACACACAAGGAGAAAGCGAAACATAGGGCAAAGAAATCGAAACATGTACAGGGTGTTCAGATTATAAAATCTGAAATGCTTGTATTTTTTTTTTTAGTTAAACTGCACTTTTCGATCCTTAAGTTTCAAAATGTTGCGACTTTGGTCCTCTATTAAAAAAGATTACAATTTTGGCTCCTTTTGTCCCAAAATTGCTGAGAAGACGTCATGTGTCCCAAAAAAGGAGTCATAATCGCAACTTTTTGAAAAGATAAAGAGTCAAAAGATCATATTTCCCTAAACATTGGGAGTCACTTTTGTCATTTTTTTTATAGGGGGCTAAAATCGCAACTTTTTAAAACTTAAGGAATGAAAAGTGCACTTCAGCCTTTTTTCTTTTTCAGATTATGAAATCCGAACACTTCTATACACCCTCCTTATGCAAAAAAAAATAAAATCATAGAAAAAAAGGTTTGGATTATATATTCTTAGTTGTATCAACACAAAAGTTGCACCCGGTTGTGAAAGACATAACCAGTTTAAGGTCCATGTATTTCTTGTGTTTCAGGTCTTGTATGTGCATATTTCTATTTGAATTTTTTTTTTTTAAAAAAAAAAAAAAATAATTTTCG
>Ga0228710_1012086_pt1 | contig 10843 bp, 3 predicted proteins | sample MedpolnodulmetaG_FD_177995 | JGI IMG/M metagenome (GOLD analysis project Ga0228710, IMG submission 177995) | Root nodule microbial communities from Medicago polymorpha collected in Santa Monica, California, United States - pink nodules | ecosystem: Host-associated > Plants > Roots > Nodule... | reverse complement strand
AAAATTAAAAATAAAAGAGAATTAATAAAAGATGAAATTTTAAAAGATAAAAGTAAATAAAAAAAATAAAGATAAAGAAAGAAGAAGGTCTGAATCGGAACAAAAATGAGGTATTTTAAAATACCTCTCTGCCGAACTTTCGTGTGAGACAAACACTACTCGGCTTTTTAAGATACGAATACAAAACTTCTTAACTGATAAAAACGAATAAAAACTAAAATACGAACATAGATGTTTTAATTATCTAAAAACGAACAAAAAAAAGGATTTAATTGCCTACAAAGCGAATAAAATATTTTAATTATCTATGGTACCAATAAAACGTTTAAATACTTCAAAAACAAATAAAGGAACGTGTAACTTGTCTAAAAACAACGCCAAGATTCTGACTGTTTTAAAATACGAATAAAGACTTTAAAATACGAATAAAATTTCCAAATGGTCAAAATTTGGGGTATGACAAAATATATAAATTTAGATCAAATAATAGTTTTGAAAATGATAAAATTTCACACTTTTCTTTATTAAAAAATGGAAAATCATTATTAAATAAGGAGACATTAATGTCTATTTTGGATATTCTTATTTGATATTTGAAAGTCTTTTCTGGTTGAGTCGGAAAAATAAACATAGTCCATTGAAATTACAAGTCAAGCTAATATTGAGCTAACACCTTATAAACAAAATGAAACAATATTCAAACCCAGTCAACAAAAATAGATATAACTTAAAAAAGATAAACTTTAAAAAATTGAAATTCTTAATAAGATGAAAATTGATTTGGATAAAAAAAAAAAGGCAACTTTATAGTAAAAAAAATTCTCATATGAGACTTAATAACAAAAAGCATTTTTCTACATTTTTTTTTTTGAAGAGTAGTATATTTCTACATTAATAAAGATTAAATAAAAAATACCAAATATAATTTTAAAAACCCCTTAAATAATTGTTCCTATCATTTCAAAAGATAGATTTAACCAACATTTAATGTTCATTTTGAAATATTCTCATATGAGACGGGAAAACATTTCTATGTTGAGTCGAAAAATAAAAAATTGTCCATTGAAGTTAAAAGTCAAGCTAATATTGAGTTGGCACCTGTTGCACAAAATGAAAACATGATAAAATACAATTTAAAAAAAGATATAACTAAAAAGAGGTAAACTTTTAAAAATTTGAATTTTTTTTTAAGGAATTTTTTTAATTCTTAATAAGATAAAAATTGATATGATTAAAAAGGCAATTTCTTTTTGACCAAAAAATAAAGGCAAATCCATTAATTCTTTTTGACCAAATAATTATAAAATAAAAAATATGACATTCTTTAAAAAAAAGAATCTTTGATAAAATATAATATTTCAAAACACACTTTTTGAATGTCAATAATTTAAATACAAAAGACAATGGTATAACCCAAAAACCATCCGCATGCCACATAATTACAACACAAGGGTTCCACCAAAACCTAAAGCTCCTCATACTTCCCCTCATCGTTCATAGGTATATGGTTACTTTCCATTACCTTGTTCGTTAATCTTCACTACTATATCAAAGCGATGATGAACAATCGCAGGCGAAAAACAACTATGGAGGCGATGCAGACACTGCATGTTCCTAATGAATTGAAAATTGAAATCCAACGGAGGTTGCCGGTGAAGTCTCTCTTAGGTTTCAAATGTGTTTGTAAGTTTTAGCTTTCTCTTATCTTTGATTCCTATTTTGCAAATTATTCATATTTTCAATCGGCTTCCGCAACACACACTTGTAGAATTCTGTTCTTGTCAAATTCACTTAGTGATACAATATCTATAGATTTTGAAGCATCTATTGACGATGATAGTGCAATTGAAAAACCAAACCCTAGTTTTATCCATCCACAATCTTATTGTCTCATTCAAATTATAAGGTTGTGTCGAGGCTTTGTATTTTTGCACAATAATTCAAGCTTCTACCTATGGAATCCATCCACTGGAGTTCACAAACAAATATCTTTGTCTCTTATTGAATCCAATTTAAATGCCACATATTTTTGTTATCTATATGGTTTTGGGTATGATCAGTTAATAAATGATTACTTTGTTGTTTCAATCTCCTTTGATCTAACCATATATGATCATATTTATTCGAGTTTGGAGTTTTTCTCATTGAGAGATAATGATTGGGAAGAACTTAAGGGTACTCATTTCCCTTATATCAATATTGTCTCCTCTAATGATAGTATTGTGCCTATAGTAGGGTAGCTCTTTGATGGGGCTCTTCATTGGTTGATTTTACATGAAGATTCAATGAAGGATTTTATTCTTGAGTTTGATTTAATCGAAAATAAACTCCTAGAGATGCCTTTTCCCGATGGTTTTAACAATGATGCTGAAAATTGTGATATGTGGGTATTTGGAGAATTTCTTAGTCTATTGGGCTGCAGTAATGAATAAGGTCTTGTTTTATGTTTGTTGGTCAACTATTTGTATTATGTATGTGGGAAATATTGACAGCATTAAGAGATTTAATGATATTTATGCATTTGTAACATGACTGAGTTCTAATGTATGTTATGGTTAGTGCTCGAAATTGTTTTATTTTGTAATTCCTTTTACATGTTTATGCATGTATATCAAGATCGCCAAATCTACTAAAGGTGTTTGTTTATTAATGTTCATTGTGCTAGTTGTTTTAATTTCCCCAATAAATTACCAAATCTAGAGATTGTTATAGTTTCATAAAGGTGATATTACACACTTTTACCCACAAAGTTTTCATCTTCGTCTGTTTGATTCTTAAATTAAAGGCAACAAAAAATAAGATTTTTTTTTCTTCTTTTGTTAGCATGTGAAGATATTGATGTCCTGAATCACGTCTCTTTTCACCTACATCCACGAATAGATTATGCTGGACAGTGATAATATAGATTTTTCGGCGCGGATTCAGTGATGTGTATTCCAATAGTCACAAGCATTTTGGAGAGTACTGAATCAAGCTCCTTTACTCAGCTTTTGAGTTGCTCCTCTTTTAAACCTAGCCCATTCGCTCGCCCTTCTAATTGCCTATCCTTTAATTCCAGATCCTTCATTTGGCTATCTACACGCTTCTATTTAGATTCAAGCTTCTTCATTTGGCTATGAAATTTCTGCTCTTTCTCAACATGTTTGTCAATTTGGATTTTATTAGCATCCATTTTGGGAAAGAGCCATGAGTTCCCGCTCTTTCTTTACGTGGACTTCATCGATGCTATGAATTTTTATTCCTTTTGTGTTGAGTTCGTGCCCACACTCTCCTATCAAGTCCTTCGCCAAAGAGAGCTCCGCTTCCTTTGTTTTTAGAACTCCATTTCCTTTGTTAACGAAGCGGAGCTCTCTTTGACGAAGGACTTGATAGGAGAGCACATGCACGAACTCAACACAAAAGAAACAAAAATTCATAGCATTGATGAAGTTCGAGTAGAGAAAGAGTGGGAACTCAAGACTCTTTCCCGAAAAATTGATGCTAAGAAAAAACAAATTGACAAACATGTTGAGAAAGAGCGTAAATTTCATAGCCAAATGAAGGATTTTGAATCTAAATAGAAGCGTGTTGATAGCAGAATGAAGGATCTTGAATTATTAGATAGGATATTTGAAGGACGAGCGAATGTACTAAATTTAAAAGTGGATTCAATACTGGTAATATCTACTCTCTTTATCTTAGTGCCGAGTAAAACAAGCATTTTGGTTTGCTGTGTTGATATTTATTCTAAACCCATACCGCACACTTTAATATTTATTAAAGCCTTTTTAGTTGTAGAGAATTGTAGATTCCTATAGCATTTTGACGGAGGATGAAATTGAAGACCTTTCAGACATCTTATGTTGTTTACCAATTACTAAAACAATTTTCCGCAGCCCTATATTATGTTTTCTGTTAAGAAGCCTTATAACTAGTTTTCATCCATTTGTGACATTGATTCCCTATTTCAATTTAATGTTGATCCAACAGTTTTTAAGGATCATGGTTGTTTTGATATCATTATGTGTTTGAGGGATTTACAAGGACATTTTGAGAAGGCTGGAACATCTTAGATTTGGAGTCTATCTCTTGCAGAGGAACCTAAGGTTGTCAAATTATATGAGGCTATCACTTAGCTAGAGGAATTGGGCATTGTCAAAACTACCGTAGAGTTGGACTTCAAGCCAATGGTAGATGGTTTTCACTGCAACAACTTTCATCATATTGAATCTGGTATTGTGTTACAATAGTGTACTATTGTCTTATTTTTTATTCAAACTATTTGGTTTTGTATGAGACAAACAAATCACGCCGCTCACTTTCTAGCAAAGATGTCGCAGTTATTTGCTAGTCATCACAATTTTGAATTGTTTTCAAGTTGTATTACTTTATTACTTCATTTGATTTGAATTAATTTTGTAAATTTTGTTCTATATAATAATTATTAGTAAAAAAAAATCATCTAAATTGTGTAAATGCTAAATTAGATTATGTATTCAACAGTTTGGGCCATATGTAAAAATATGAGGATCTCCTACTCGAGATAATGTGGAAGGAGAAAAGGTGTGTTTTTGCTACAAATTTGTGGAGCTTATGGAAGGGTGGAAATGCCAGAGTGTAGGAAAATGAGATTGAAAGTGCAGTGGGAATTATTGACCAGGGCAAGTGTTAGTTAAGCAGGTGGCGAGTTGTTAGACAACATATGCTGGCAGCATCCTCCTCAAAATTTCAGCAAATGTAACACTGATGCGTCATTCTTGGAGCATCAAAGAAAGGTTGAAATTGGTATAAGTTTAAGAGACGAACGTGGTATGTTTATGTCCGATCTAGGTTAATAATATAGAACCATCACTAAATCGGATGTTGCATGTCTACTAAAAACCTTACAACATCAAGTATATGAGTCACATATTTTATATATCAAACGTTTAGCTAATTCTTAATTGATGCAGAACTAAACTAACACTTGATACAAAAATTACTAATTCTATGCATAATTTGACTTTTTTTACAAGATACAAGCAATGACGTTGTCAAGACCCTGTATCAAGGTTCAAACTTTTATCCTTAATTAATAATTGTAATAATAATTTATATATAAATAATATATATTCAAAAAATTATTTTGTACTAAAAAAATTACATACCTACATACTCTACAGTCACGCTTTACGCGGTTTTATGTTTTGAAATCATTGAATAATCATTTATCTCTCATTTTATTATGCAATTTAGTTTTCACAATCTTAATAGCAAAAATGATTGTTCAACAATTGTTGTGGCAACAAATAAAATCATTGCTAATTTCAAAAGTTGATAGACTAATAACGTATAAACAATACGCCTTTAACTTTCATCTAAATTCTTTTTAAAGATCGCTTGTTCTTATCAAATATGCAAATTCAACACTCATACCTACACATATCAATGATGTAAGTCGTAAGTTTATAAACAAGCATCACTAAGTTGGACAAAATTCATTTGAATAAAACATTGCAAATTCAATCAGGTATGCTTGTCAAAAGCAAATAACAAGTTGGTTTGAAAACAAGTCATACAAATGAACAACTAACAATTTGTATCGTGAAAACAATTTTGAAGTTCTTAAAGATGCATGTTTGCACAATATAAGATAAATCAATGTAATATACGGTATTGATTAAATGGTTTATTGAAAACAATTTTTTTTTTTAAGAAGCTAAACTAGTCGATTTAAATTGACATTAAGGAGAATTGAATCCGAAATTTTGAAGAGAAACACACTTCAACGTCTCAAGTCAACACTACCAAATCAATTTAAGTAGGTTTAAAAAAACATGATGAATTATAAAGTAATACATAAATAACCAAAATCTTGTAAAAAATTAATTAATTAAATCACGTTTTTTTAGCAAGAAAAAAAACACAAAAGTTTGATTTCATAAATTATAATTCTCGTAGAATCTGAACCAATCCCATAGACACTCATAAAGTTGGTACACAAGTTTGATTTTATTGATCAACATATACAATTAGTCCTACAACAGCAGTAGGCTTCACTTCACAAAAGCAATCAGAGGGTGCAACATTTAATTTTCAGGGGATTCAATAACACAAAAATATAATATGATAGGTGGGATTTTCATATTTTGAGGGGGTTCATGTGAATCTCCTGACCTCAATGTGGCTCCGCCACTGGATACAAGGGGACCATAGTTATCAAAATGGCTCTGGTCCAATCTGCCTATATTTTAGTTTGATTTGAACCACTGATTTCACTTTGTTTAAGCCTCCACTAAGTTTCACATTAACAACAGATATGAGAGAGCGTTTGCATTTGTGAAACACTCTTCTGCGACTGTGTTTCTATAATCAAGGAAAGTTTTAATTCCCTTTGTTTTTGTTAAATCAACAACATCTCATATTAAGGTTAAGCTATCAAAAGTATGTTGAATATATATTTTTTAATTAATGTCTATGTTATGAAAGCCAAATAAAATCTATTCACTTATTAATAGCATATTAATTCCCTCTTCTTGCCAATTGAAAATTGCTAGCTCGATAGACTAGTTTTTGTTTTTAAAGTTACTAGAAAACTTGGTCTCATGGATACTCTACCATTAGTTTGGACACCAATTATATAACATTGGGATATCAATGTTAAATAATATTGGTCAATAAAGATGTGTCACATAGCACTTCACATGCATATATTTTCTCTTTCTTTTTTAGACCTTCCTATGTGACACATCTTTATTGACCAATGTTATATAACATTGATATTCCAATGATACATAAGTGGTGTCCAGTTTGGTATAGTATAATATACTTTCATCTGTTTTTATATATAAGCCACCTTTGTCTTTTTCATATTTTTTAAGAAAAATAGTTTTTACAATTAATGTGTCTATTTATGTATAAATATTACTAAATTGTCTTTTGTTTGTATGTGTGTTAAATTTGATTTTTCATATTTACAACAACCAAGTCTAATCCCACTGAGTGGGGTCGGCTACATGGATCAAATTACGCCATAGCATTCTATCATAAACCAAATTCGGATTCAACTCATTGACTTCTAAATCCTTTTTCTAATGGTTTCTCTAATAGTTTTCCTAGGTCTTCTTCCACCTCTTTTAACTTGACTCTCCTTCATTTGATCTACTCTTCTTACGGCGGCATCTACATGTCTTCTCTCTACATGTCCAAACCATCTAAATCATATTTTCTACCAACTTTTCTACTATAGGTGCTACCTCGATTCTCTCTAATGGTGTCATTCTTAATCTTATCATGTCTAGTCTTACCACTCATCCAGCGCAACATCCCTCGTGTTAACTCTTAACCGCTCAACACTTCGTACCATATAACATTGCCAGTCTGACTGTTGTCTGACTTTTCATATTTGAAGACAAGTTATTAGTATTAATTAGAGGTATGTTTAGGAAAAAATAATAAATATATTTAGTAATTTGGATAAAAGCTTATACTAAAAGACAAAACTTTCTTTTAAAGAATGTTTATAATTAGGGTCAGAAAGAGTAGTATTATAAGTCTAATATTTGCTTTACATTTTTGTAAATAAAAGATGGTAATCTAAAAAAATGGTCTGCAATGGTCCATTGGCATATATCCCTTAATGTTTGAGCTCTGCTAAATGTTTAAAGCATCATGTAACAAGCGGGCCAGATCAATCTGACCTATTTGACGAATCAAATAAGAAAACACACTTTAAATCTTAATTACTTTAATGCATTTAACTGATGTATGAATGATTAAACTAAATCACTTTGATAATGATAAAAGAGAATGATTGCATAAGAAAGAGATAAAAACAAAGTCATCATACTCAAAATTACTGAAATGAAATTCATCAAATTAAGCGGAGCTGCGCCAATCGGCTTGACACTCGTAAATGAGACAAACAAAAGTGAAAGAAGTCATGGCAAAATTGAAAAACTCCGGTGGTGATAAGTTGTTATCAAACTTACGGTTACATCTTGAATGCATGACAAATTAATTTGATTAGCAGAAAATAAGAGAAGAGTCAAGCTTTTTCAGAGTCTAGAATATTTTGGGTACACACAATTGAAATTGACACATCACATGTGCACGTATACTTGTCTGTAAATAGTAAAAACCATCAAAACAACAGACTTGTTGTCTCTTTTGACTATATATAATACTTAATGTGATTAATGACACAAGCTATAAGTACATTATAGCACCACCAGTATGTAACGCAAAAGATACAAGTCCCTGCAGGACCCATTGTTGGCTTTTCATAGGTCCACGAGGACATAAAGAATTTGATGAAGGGCATAAATAAATGGAGATATAGCATATAGGACCCCTCCCCTCACAATCACATGGCCTGTCCTTTTCTTAATAACATCACCCTGCCCTGCCATGCCATGCCAATATTTTTTACTTGCTCTTTGCTTCTTCCCTACGTCTTACTGCAGCAGAGTGTACACAAGATTGATGTGTTTGATGGATTCTCAAAATTGCATTCATTCATTCTCACACAAACAACAAGGCCAGAATGCCATACTCACCTTTTCCCTGACCCATATCATATCAGTTCACTATCTCACCATTTATTTATTGAATTATAATATTCTAATCAACAAATAAACCAATTAATGCTGCTTTAAGTCTGACCAGTTTATTAGCACCTACGGCCTAACCTACTATAGATCAAGTCAAGCCAAGTTTTTTTTTCTTCTTCTTAAATATAGAAAACTTAGACTTTTCTAAAAGCTTATTTTGTTAAAATAACTAGATTACGAGTCATAAAAAATGTCTCTTAACCCTATCAGATCGGTCTACTTAAATAAACATGATTAATATTATTTATTATTATTATATTTTTTATTTTGAATTAAATCATAATTTTTTTCATATTTAAATGTACTTTTATAAACTGGAATTAAATAATATATAGTCAAATTCTCTATTTCATGTTAAATATTAAATGAAAGTTTATTCTCATAGATATATTAGTTTGTTGGTCTATTTAGACTTCAATCACATTACTTATTTAAAGATGTTGATATGAAATAGACTTTTAAACAAGCTAATATGTGATATCAGATTTTCAGAAGTTCAGACTAATGCCTAAAAAATAAGTCTACGAAGGTTGCAAGTCAGACTTATACCTTAAAATTTTTGACAAGCCAAATTTAAGCCTTCAATGCTTAGCTAGGTCTAGTTTATTCTCACCCTTAGTTAAAAGGTCAATGTATGAGGTTAACAATTTAGTTTACATACATCAATTTTTCAACTACGCTTTAGTCAATGTAAGTGCTTATATATACATATATATGACAAATGTTAGAAACATTTCACTCTCTCATTAAGCACCTATATAGATTTCATTGATAAGAGAGTAGAAGTTAAAGTAATTGTTCAAAAGAATGCCTATAACACCCTTCCTATATATAATTGTTAGGGAAAGTTATGAGAATAGGTTTTGTTTAGAAAAAAATTCCAAAAAAGAAAAAGTGGATGAAGGATTTTGGTGATCTCGAGGGTCAGGGTGGTGATGAATTGGAGGTGTTAATTAATATGGACGTGACTGTATCAACAGGGGTAGCTTCTGCCAGGCCCTCGTGTAATGTATCCTCATACCCATATTCTTTTGTGTGTATTGTTGGAAGAGCTGGGTTCTACTTCTGACTTTTTATTATTTTGAACTGTGATTGTAACATGTACAGTTGTTTTTGCTGTGTGCTGACAAACATAATAGCCTTGAACATTTGAATTTTGTATACTTTGCTAATATTGATCGCAAACACGCATGAATATTTTTTATCAAATAATAAAATTAGAGAGATCGAAATAGAAAAAAATGTGATTGAAAAATGAGAATTCACAATGTGTACTTCAACACATTGTCCGTCTTTTTTAGGGATTTATTATTCACAGTTAAACAACAGTAGATACATAATATATGATTTATTGTATATCTATATCTTTCACATGGGGAATATGTTGTTTGAGAAAATAAGGGTACACTCGTTCTGCTCAAATCTATATACATCACACCTTATATCAAATTGTTTGTCTCTCTCATTTTATAATTAATTAATGGGTTAGTGTACTCCCTGTACCTCTATATATATATGTGTGTGTGTGTGTTTGCTTATAAAATAAAGGGAATTGTTAGTTGATACGGAATATCGATGTTGGCAGGATAGTGGAAGAGTTTAGTCCTCTGTAAGGATTAAGATGGACTTTTGGTTTAAACCATGATAAGTAACCATTGTAGGAGAGTAACCAAAAAAAGATTCGGCCATACGAGTCTGCGTGTTGACTTAATGGGTATATCTACGGAAAATTCAAGAGCTTCCTTCACCAAATGAGGAAAAACACCAATAGATGCGATATATCTCAAAACAAGAAAAAATGAAGAAATAAAAACAAAACGGTGTCATAGTCCCTCAAAAAAAAAACAACAACGTTGTCATAGTGGTTTCAGAGGGGCGCTCGGATGTCGTGTCAACAATTGATATGGCATCCCTATCAACAAGATCCAAAGGTGGAGGATGATCAGTTAGAGAAATCTTTAAAACAGTACAACTTCGGGGGTGAAAGCTTTTTGGGGGAAAATCCAATTTTAAGGTGGAAGTGATTTGTGGTGGAAAGGGATTTCGGGGAGAATTCGATTTTGGGGTGAAAGTGATTTGAGGCAAGAAGCTGTTTGGGGTTTAAAACATCGAATGTCATCGTGAATGTTTGAGAAGCATGACAAGGCGATTTTAACATGATGGCAATGGATATGGGAGGCGCTATACCCATTCTCCCTAAAACTCTAGCAAAAGGAAGAACGGAGCATCACAAGGAAAAAGTTATATATATATATATATATATAGAGAGAGAG
>Ga0228710_1012083_pt1 | contig 10843 bp, 8 predicted proteins | sample MedpolnodulmetaG_FD_177995 | JGI IMG/M metagenome (GOLD analysis project Ga0228710, IMG submission 177995) | Root nodule microbial communities from Medicago polymorpha collected in Santa Monica, California, United States - pink nodules | ecosystem: Host-associated > Plants > Roots > Nodule... | reverse complement strand
CATAAATAGTTACCTATTATAATCCCTATTTTTATGGTTTCTAGGAATATTATAAAGTTAACCAAACATATTTTTCCTAAATACCTTGGAATAAAATTCCCATCTTTATATTCCAAAGAATGTTATTCCTAGAAATAAATTTGATAAACTTGAAACAAACACAGTGTGAGAAAAACTGTCGTAATAATGTTTTAGCATTAAAATTATAAAAACATAAGTGTTTTAGTATCAAAAAATAAAATAGCTCCTAGGTTGGAATTTCTTAACTTCGGTTGCGTACAATAGAAAATAAAATAAAAATCAATACAAAAGTGCTCTTACGTCCACAATATGATTCATTTGTTCCTCCTTTGAAAACATTATTTTTGGAACTGAATCTTGATTTTTGAATCAGAGTTACTTGAAGCAACTAGCCATTGCGGGATGAGTAATATGTCTGCATGATGGTGAGAACCAGGAGCATAGCAGCTGCCACAATTCCTATGAATTTCCAAACATTAGGTATATGGTCACGAATCAAAATATTGTACCAGTTTCGAACGTAGTACATAATGATCTCAAAAACACGCCTACATTGATGCCATGCTCTGATAGGTAATTTTTGCATCACCTTAGCGACTTGCATTCCTGTGTAGTCATGCACATTCAAGCTTGTACAAATTTCACTAAAACTCAAATCCATATGTTCAGTTCCATTGGAAATCGTGCGAAATAGTGCCAACAAATCTTCATTACTCTTGTTCAACTCATTCACAATAACACCTTTTTCTTGAAGCAACTCAATGCCATGCTCACAACATATCAAACCATTGAAGAAAAGTGCATAGGAAGTGTATTTGCATCTAATCCAAACTTTGCTTTGCTCCCAAGCAATCAAATTCCTCCACTTCACTTCAGTTGTTTCCTTAATACATAGTGGCGGAATATATAACTCACCAGAATCACTAAAACTTATATCAAAATCAAACATATCCACCAAGTCATGCTGATTTTGATTTGTGCTAGTTAATTTAGCTTGAATTATTACCCCAGAAGCACGGAGCTTTGTAGCACAGTGCAGTAATTCTAGCTTCGCCTTTTTCCCTTCGTATTGCTGGTTTTTCCGTAGTGAAATTCCTCGAACGGAGCTTTCTTTTTCCCTAACGTAACAAGAAAATAAAAGCACGAGGAATTTCCGTAGTGACGTTGGATCACCACAAAAGCCCTTTTCTAACCTAATATTTTTTTGCATTTTTTTTAATATATAAAAGAGGAATAAATAAAATAAAATAAAAGAAAGGGACAACCGTAGGGAAAAAAAATTACCGAAGGGACCAAATTACTGAAGGGGCAAAATTTCGAAGGGACTTTTTCGAAGGGACAGAAAAAAGAAGGAGAAGAAAAGAATAGCTCGTCAACACAAGCTAAATGAGGGAGAAGAGAGAAAAGTTCTTTGACAACTCAAGAGAACTTTTAGTGTGTCTTGAAGTGTGCAATGATGGCTCTATTTATAGGTGAGGAGGTTGATGAAAATGGAAAAATGGTTTAATAGTTTTTGATGGACAATTATGATGAATTTTGAAAAAGGAATGTTAAAGTTGACACTTGACTTGAATTTTTTTTGGACCTTGGACATATTTTTTTTTGACCTATTAGACATTGACACTATTATTTTTTGGACATTTTGGACAATTAGTAAAAACTAAAATAAAAGTGATTAAAGTAAAAGAAGAAAAATGACTAATTGAACATAAAAATTAAAACTAAAATTAAAATTAAAAATAAAAGAGAATTAATAAAACATGAAATTTTAAAAGATAAAAGTAAATAAAAAAAATAAAGATAAAGAGAGAAGAGGGTCCGAATTGGAACAAAAATGAGGTGTTTTAAAATACCTCTCTGCCGAATTTTTTCATTGAGAAGTCAGAGACTATTCAGGATCAAACAGTGTATGAATGTAAGACCTTAGGTCAAAAATTGGGGTATGACACTCTAAATGGAGGAAATTGAAAGGAAAATAAATGGAGAGGATAACTCATAAGCCACTGGTTTGTTGTGAACTTGTGATATTTATACACTGTTTTGGTGGTTTGAATTTCAAATTACTACAAGCCTTTCTCTTTTTACCCACATTTTGCTGAATCTCACTTATATCAGGTGTACTGATTACATACTTTATACCATTCCCTCCTTCCTCATTGACTAATAGCAGGTGGTCAAACGGATCTTGGAGGAGGCTCTGATGCCATTATAGAAATCGAAGTTGGGCCTAACAACCACGATTTCTAAGAGTCTCTATTGATCGTCCGATCTATTCTACCCTAAAGTCACCTTGGTATAAATGTTTGTTTTTTCTTTCCTTCACATAACCTACTTTAATATTTTTATATTAGCAAACTACATTACTTGAAAAAAAATTATCTTGTGATTTACCCTCTTCTCTATTTCAAAACGCTTTACTATTACACTTTCAAGTCATTCGAAAGTATAGATAATTATTTTGAATTTTTAAGATATCAAACTTCAGTTTTTGTTGGTCAACTTTATGTTTAATGCTTATTTTGACAGCTCACCCGAACATTTTTTCATGGCTCCGCCACATACAATAGTCAATATATCTCCTACTATACTTATATTTTAAGTCGCTACATATTTTCTTCTTCTTATATTTAATCATAGGGTTCATGACCGACGAGTCAATTCCTTGTCATTTTCTTTTTGACTGACACTCTTGCAGCAGTGTTGCCTCATCCGCTATGTGTTGAAACTCTAGCAGCGAAATATTATTATAAAACTCGCATATGCATATGCTGAACATACAAGTTACAACAAATTGCTCACAGTTTAAACTCGCATCATAAGTTAATTTTTGACATAAGAAGCGTCGGGTAAAATTCTAAAGTATGTGGCATCATGGATTTTGAGAATTCATTTTCATTGTCTTTCACTCTAGATTTATTATTAACTTTCCGTATTGAGATTCAATATCATTCATGTGACTTCCTTAATACTTCGTTCTATAAAGTTGCAGGAAACTAAGTGGATTGGATCTTCCTTCACTGCAGCTTCCAGGTATCATTTTGCACGCATTAGGTGTTTTCCAGATATCCATAATTCAATGTCGTTTTCCATCTATTTTTTCAAGTTCTGCTTTGCATGTTATCATGTAAACATCACTCAAATTTAAATATAGACTTAACTTGAGTTAGTTAGGTAGGTACATCCACCTTTACTTTTCTGTTGGAATGTTGGGTAGCTGAAGTGTTCAACTATGGTTTGAGCGAAGGGATTAAAGTCAATGAGTTAAAAGTTTAGGGTTTAAGTTCTTAAAAGAAGAAAAAAAATATTAGCATGACAACTAAGATATACTAACATTTGCCATTAATAAAACCTTTTACTTTTATGTTATTATCAGTTAGTTGTTAGAATTATAGCAATATACAAGCTTTTTCCATTTTGGAATTCCAATTCAATTCATTATGAATGAGATTCAATAGTTTCCAATTCCCAATCTCTCAACTTCAATATGGTATTAGTAGCATGAGAAATTAGGGATTTAGATTTCTTGCAATCTTTATCATCTTCCACATTCGATCTTCGTCTGATCGTCTTTTCCATCGATTCTGGTTCTTGATATCTGCATCACCACCGTTGCCGCTGTCGAACACACCGATCTCCACCGCCTCTCCGATCTACCACGCTCCATCTGTCGGCGAAGAACCTTGATCGATCTACATCACCACGGGGAGAACCTCAAAATTGTTGTTGATCTCAATCTGGCGAGTTTATCGTAACCTTGCGTTTTAATTCATGCAATTTTCTCTCTCTCTCTCCAATACAAGCAATTTTCGGATTTGTGTTTCTCTGGTAAGAACCCTAAATTTTCACCTCAATTTTATTTTCTAGGTTACTTTCTTCGAATCCTTTACCTGTAACTTAGCTTGTAGTTAAATTGATTTGAATTAGGATAAATTTCTTTGATTGAAAGTGTGATTGTGTAAATGAAATATTCACTGAAATCCATGAATAATCAGTTTTGGTTCTATTTCAATTTATTCCTATGGAACCTAGAAACTTGTCTTGTGTTATTCAATTCTGAAATTCCCTTTGGAGCGTGTGTGAATTGTTGTCATGGATAAGTAGCTTATTTGGAGCTTATAGCACAAACACTTCTCATGATACGCGCTTTTGTATAAGGTTACATAAGTTAGTTTTATAGCAAATGACAAAATAAAGTTCAATTGTTTTTTGTATATGCTATAAGTGATTTTCAGAAGTTATCTTTGGTTCTACCATGATTGATTATGTAAAATTGATTTCGGCTAAAAATGAGTTTAATGAAAAGATATATATGTTTGAATATTTTCGTGTAAAAGTGAGTTCAATGATATATTTGAGGCTTAAAATAAATTGCAGAGGATAAAACATCAAATTCTAGCTTCCTTATAATTAATTCTAGGGGAAAATTTGAGGCTTAAATGGATTTGATCTGATATTGGTGATGTTTGTTTAGGAGCTTGAGCAAAATTGATTGCAAAATGCATGCTTCTGAACTTGATGTTCATGCTACTATGCTACTTCGGGCTGGAAAGTTGCTCAATCAGGGCAAAGATACGCTTAAGGTTCTTTTTCAAAGTCTCGGTTTCTGCTTTTTTTTATATTTTCGTTTTCGATTCTTAGATTATTTTCGTCACTATTTGTTTGGTTACCAAACTAACTCAATATGGCACCACCTTAGTATTCATGTTATATGTTTGACAAGATACCCATCTTTTGTTTTATAATTCTTTCATGTGTTCCAAACTAAATTTCGGGTTTGGGGTTAACCATGGCCAGAAAGCCTTAAATGTAGGTATCTGTATCTCAGCCCTGTTAGATAACTACTTAATCTACTCATTTTTGAACTCTCCACTTCACAACTTTGGGCTTCCATGACATGCTAATTAACGGATCATAGCTTCATCTAAAGTTAGTAATACTTGAACTATATCCATAATTAAAAGTTTATACAAAGTAGAATTTCATAAAAACCCAAAATTTATTAACCAATAGTGTCCCAACTAGATCCAACTTACTAAATGTTCAGCTCCTTGTTCCTTTATGATGAAATAAATCAATAAAATATTATATTTTCAGCCTAGTGTAGAAGCACAGGTTCAGAAAGATGTAAGTAGATGTGTTATTCTGTTAAGTGTGTTTGATGTTCTGATTCTGACCCTTGCATTAAAGGGATCTATGAGACTTCTTTTCCAACCTGCTGAAGAGGAGTAGAGGTGCCTCACAAATGATAAAAGAAGGAGTTCTTCAAGATGTTGAAGCAATTTTTTCTGTTCATACTGATGCTACGACATCTACGGGAAACATATCATCCGATTCCAAGGACTTTTATAGATGCTGGATGCATCCACGGGAAGGTTTGGTCTTTGTGGTTTGGACATGCATAAACATCTGGTTGTAAATGGTTCTAGGAACACAACAGGTTTGGCATTCTTTAAGAATCCAAGTTCCCATATCACTATATATACTTTATTTGGGCATTTTGCTTATTTCAGTTTGAACTTTTAATTTCATAACAGGTTAATGCTCATATATACTTATGGAAGTGGAACACAAGAACTGTAATTTCAGATGTGGATGGAACTATTACCAAGTAAGACTACTGACAGTACTTCTTAGGCTATTAGCCATTCTTTGAACTCGACAAAATGCAGCCATTTCTATTGTTCTTTACCTTATACCTGTTATACACTTCCATACTCAATTAACCCTTATTTTATAAAATGAAATCACAGTTTGGCTATATTGCATTGGTATCTTAAAAGAAGGCTGGAGGAATTAAGTACAGTCATGGATGGGGAGTTCACTGATGATGTATCTCTAAACAGGGATGACATGGATTTAGATGAAAAAGGAAAAATATGCAAGGATGGTGAGATGGATGTTGATGAGTGCTATAGCGACCGTCGATTCTCAGAAAACAGTAAACTGGTGAAGAACATTGGAAAAGTTGTTCTTGATCTCAGTCTTGGATTTGCTTCAATGGCTGAAGATGCGTATACTTCTGATATATTTTTACTACTAAAGGTGAGCATGTTTATGAAATTCAAAATCTGGATCTTCCAGTTTTCCTCAGTCTCTTGCAATTTTTTCTTTCACCTTTATTTTGCACTCGTCACGCGTCTCTGCTTGATTAAAATCTTTGGGTGGGTCATTGAAGACTTAAAACTTTGTCTTGAATACACCGGACAACATTGGAAACTGGTGGAGTATACACCCTCTAATATATAATTCAGTAGTAGACTCAATACAAGCATAACCTTTTACTTCTTTTTTGTTTTTTCAAATTCTCAAGGTCACAATGGCCTCTGTTTAAAACAGAACACCTAATGTCTCTGTTTTCCTCTATTTCTTTGTGCTGTTTGCCACAATTTTGTTGAGTTGTAGTCGAGTTTCGAGCCAAACATTTGCAGTTTTGGCATGCGATGTTGCCAAGAATCCAGCATTGGCGAATTACGGGTTCTGCAACAAGAAACTGAGTGTGGATGCAAGAGTGAAAGACCTTGTGAGTAGGTTGACATTGCAAGAGAAGATTGGTAACCTTGTGAATTCTGCAGTTGATGTAAGCAGACTTGGGATGCCAAAATATGAATGGTGGTCTGAAGCACTTCATGGAGTCTCTAATATTGGTCTAGGAACTCATTTTTCCAATGTTGTACCTGGATCAACCAGTTTTCCTATGCCTATTCTCATTGCAGCTTCTTTCAATGCTTCCTTGTTTCAAACCATAGGAAAAATAAGGTTTCTCTTATCATATCCTGCATGTTAATGGTGTAAATAACATGTATTTTTAACTTTCAAATGGTCTTTTATGGCTAAATATCTGACAGTCAACTGGAGCATTCAAAGTTGCATCCCTTCTAGCAAGTGCAACACCGCCACCTCCACATGTTCTGAGCCGCATTGTTGGCTGGCAGGGAATTGGACTCTTTGGAACACTGACTGGATCATCAGTTTCTGTGTAAGTGTTGCTCTTCATTATTGTTCATAGTTTTCACTTTAAATTGGATACATATTGATTCTTATAGAACCATGACAGAGAGAATCTAGGGTTTCAACGGAGTCGAAATTGAAAAGGGAAGGTTATGGTAATTTCATACATGCCTTCTCCTTTTTCATTTCTCTTTCCCTTTATGTTTATTATTTTTTCTGATTTGGTTAAGTATTACAACAGATCCAATGTTGTGCTGATTTAATTGAGCTTTAAGTGCTTTTTGTTATTTATTTTTTTTTTTTACTGATAGTGTGATTTCTCTTTGATTTTGTTGTACAGGTAGCATGAAATGACTTCATATAAATAAAGTATATCATACTAGAGCAGTTGGATCTATTGCAATTCGAGTTTCGAACCAGCTTATTAACTTAATCAATGCCTTGACCTTTATTTATCCAAAATAATTGTTGTTCTTGACAAAAACGATTATGGTTCTAATATGAAGAATCTTTTGTATAACCTCATGTTGAATTACTTGTATGAGACCTAATTTGTTATCAATACTATTTTGTATTTCTTCTGGTGTTCAACTAAAGTTTATTACTAATTGATTGGTAGTGATTTAAATGTTTTTTTAAAAAGTTAAAAGGTCCTAACTGCTAGGTTCAATTATTGAAATTTTTTACGCTTAATTAATGATTTGGTCCCTTAAGTTATTTGTTGGTTACATTTTGGTCCCATAAGTTATTAACGTTACAATTTGGTCACTTAAGTTAGTATTTGTTAGCCAAATAATTCCTCACCGTCAGTCTTTTGCCAAAACGTTAAATAGGTACATGTGAACGGTGACGTGACAACTTGCAATGTGTATTCACCTTAGACATTGACTTAACGGTTTTGACGGTGGAGATTTATTTGGTTGACGGAAGATGACTTAAACGAACCAAATTGTAACGTTAATAACTTATGGGACTAAAATGTAACCAACAAATAACTTAAGGGACCAAATCATTAATTAAATTTCTGGTGTAGATTTGCTATGGAATTGTTAAGACAAGTCTTAGTTATGTTGCTGTAGATTTGTTGCGAAATTGCCATGATAAGTCATGGTTATTTTGCTGTGGAAAATTCAATTTCAATGCTTTTTTGCTGCGGATTAACTAAATATTTGCCTGGATTTGTGTTTGACTAGCTACGGATTTAGTAGGAATTAATTCGCTAGCAAATTTGTCTCTCATTCCATGCTACGCCCTATTCAATAGTTATTCCGTAGCATATCTCTAGCCAAAGTCGTTTACTAGGAATTTGCTGCTAATTAGCTGCAAAAATGGGCGTAGCAAATGACATATTTTCTTGTAGTGTTGGTATTTTGTTTCCTAACCAATCGAGAATGAATATTACAACATATGTTGATGCTGATTAGGGGAGCTGCAACATGTCTCGAAAATCAACCTCTAGATTTTGTATATTTTTAGGAACGGCCGTAACTGCTTTGAAATCCAAGAAACAAAACACCAAGGCTAGGTCATATGCAGAAGCAGAATATAGGACTCTTGCCTCTTTCGCTTTTGAATTTCTTTGGCTTAAACCACTCCTGAGAGATTTTGACATCAACCTTACATCATCTATGGCATTCTGTGATAGAGTTAATATCATGAACATGACTTCCATCCCTACCAACCTTGATAGAATGAAGCACATAAACATCGTCTGCTACTTAATAAGAGAACACATTCAGATTGGTTTTCTGAAGATTATCCATGTCAAATTTCAAGACAGTTGGTTGATCCTATCACAAAAGCACTTCGTTAGGGTGGATGAAATGAAACGGACAACACATCATCTTTGGTAATCCTGTGCTTCGGGAGGAATTCCATGAATTGGAAGTATAGTTGATGTGGAGTCCAAATCCTCCCTAATCTTGGTTTGTTGAACAAGGCACATATCTTGTCTATGACCCGATCAATCTCCGCCCAGCTCACTTTTTCCCTCTTTTGTTCAATTGATTTTTCCTTGCTTGGTAGTCGTTCCTTTCTCTCTGCCACCATCATCACCTCTTGATTATCAACCGTTTCGGCCTCTTCCGTATCTGACCGTTCTTGAGGAAATTTTTCTTCATGTGGTGTTTCTATCTCTTTTGCAATATACAGTTCACCACATTCTTCTAATATTGTATCTTCCTCAGTTTCATCAACACCTTTTTCAACAATTTCTCCGACTTTCTCATACGTAATTGAATTATCTTCTTGTTCTCCGTGTGTGGATTGATTGTTGGCTTGCATATCCATGACTGTTTGTATAAAATCTAATTGTGCTTGCATGAGCTCTGCCTGAAGTGATATATTCTTTAATCTTTGGCTGGTGTCCTGCATGTTTATCATGGATTGTTGCATGAACATATTCAAAATGTTTTCCATATTTGATACTCGTTCATCTTCAGAAGGGTATTGTTGATACTGTTGATATGGTTCATACTCGGGTGGAGTATAGAAGTTGATGTAACCATGATCAGCCATGATTTCTTTTGTGTGACGAACCTGAAACGGAAACAACTAACAAGAAACTTTTCTTTGTATACCAAAGAGGGGTTAGTGTAGAAAAGCTATACAGTAAGAAAAATATATACCGACTATATACAGATGCTCAAAACAATACAAATTGTCGCGACGCTTCAAATATCTAAACGCAGTCCCCGGCAGCGGCGCCATTTTGGTGTAGTATCAAAAGTAAGTATTTTTGTTATCGTCTCCACAGGGACTGGTGCGATATTCTAAGCCATTCAACAATCGATATCGTTCTGAGCTAGGGTTTTCCGATGGTTTTGTTTCATATACTATCAACTAAGAATTTATAAATGGGATGAGAGTTAACAGGGAAATAAGTATGCTGAGATTAAACTTCATCAACCTACTTGTACGTATTCTCGGATTTGGTTTGCAGATTCTAACTATCAATCGATATTATCACATATTGCTCAACAACATCATTCGTGTCCAAATGATATCATGATTTATATTGGATCGTTTAATTGTCAATGTCTCACACTATTAAGCGGTCCAATAGTCGATTGTATCGTTGTATCGTCGATTTCCTAAACTATACAATGATACAAAAGCTTTAAGTTCCAATATTCAAAGTGATTACCAACCTAAGTTCCATGTCTAGAACAAGAGTATTAATAGAAGATTATTTTAACCTAGATTCAAAAGGTATTTTTCAATCACCATTCAAATCCATAAGATCAAACATGGAAAGCAAGAATAACATCAATATCATAAGATAAATTAGAATCACATAACATCCCAATCAACAAGAATACATACTAATAGAGTTAACTACATTTAATCCCAACAAAAAGAGTTTAGTTACTCATTGTCATGGTAACCTCACAAGGAGAAAAGAAGAGATGGAATGGAACCAAGCCATGATGTCTCAATGATCTTGTGTCTTCCTTCAATCCTTGTGCTCCTTGCTCCCTTGGTTCTCTCTGTGTTTCCCTTGTTTTCTCTCTTCCTAGAGTGGCATCTCACAATATGGTCCCCTCCTGATCTGATAATGAAAGACTTTTTATATTTTTTCTGACTCAACTCGCCTCGCGAGTAGGTGTGCTCGCCATGGCGAGTTAAGCTTTCTTCCCTAGTGGGTTTCTGCCACGTCAGCTCTGAGGGGTTAGACCGCCTTAACTCACCTCCCGAGTAAATATGCTCGCCATGGCGAGTTGTGCTCGCCCTGCACGCGCCATGGCGCATGGGAGGCGAGTAACTATGCCTTCCTGCCTTTGCTTGCTTTTGCTACTCGCCATTGCGAGTTGGAGGCGAGTAACTTCAACTTTCTGCCTCAGCTCGCCTTTGAGCTCGCCGTGGCGAGTTGACC
>Ga0228710_1012078_pt1 | contig 10846 bp, 5 predicted proteins | sample MedpolnodulmetaG_FD_177995 | JGI IMG/M metagenome (GOLD analysis project Ga0228710, IMG submission 177995) | Root nodule microbial communities from Medicago polymorpha collected in Santa Monica, California, United States - pink nodules | ecosystem: Host-associated > Plants > Roots > Nodule... | reverse complement strand
TTTTGAATACCACTAGACTTTTTTTAAGTGATTAAGAGTCTTGATTGAATACCATAAGACTTTTTTTAAATGACAAAGAATCTTGATTGAATAACACAAGACTTTTTTTAAATTGAAAAGAGTCTTGATTGAATACCACAAGACTTTTTCATGATAAAAAAGTCTTTTAAAATCCCTTAAAATTATGATCCAATACACCCCGTAAGACTATTAGAATCATGTAGCCAATGTTATGGTCAAAATAGTAAAATGGTGTAATTGTTAGTGTCACAAATTAATTTGTCTGTTTCGTTGTCACAAAAAAAACTATTTGTCTTTTATCAAAAATCAACTTTCACTATTAGATTTTTAAACAATAAAGTTGGTTCGATGAAGAATTCTAATATGATCACAAAATCAAATAAATTGTGTTTAGACACATAAATAAATAAGTATTTTTTTAATAATAAAAAGAAAATTGATATAAAAATGATTGGATATTTTGAAGATAATCTCTTTATGTGTGTCCAAACAGTACTATTTATTTAGTTTTGTGACTGTAGAAAAAAACATCTGGTTCAAATCTTAAAGGGATTTGATTGATCATATCTTTTAGAATCAACTAGACTTTTGACCCGTGTGACGCACGGGTCTTGTCGACTATAATAGAGACCAATGAATAATCTTTAACCCGCAAGATTATGGGTCGATCAATAAACGCAAATTAGATTTATTAGAGATACAATATTACAATCAAATTTGTCTTACTATGTCCTTCAATGACACTTGAATCTTATCAAATTTTGCATTTTAGTTTTGAAAAACTAATCAATTAAAGACTGTTATTTTATTTTATCACAATATATTATTGGGGCATTATCTTCTCATTTTTTTTAAATTATAAATAAAAAAGATAAAAAGAATACAATATTATATTGTTGCACGGGTCAATTTTATTTATTACTTTTATAGTTAAACTTCAAAAATTGACTTGTAACAATTGTTTTAAATTTCTACTAACATGAAAAACAAAGTCACTTCAATTGCTCTAAAAAGAATAATTGCACTTTGATATTTACTCAAAGTAATAATATATTTTTCCGACGAAATACATATCATATCTGCATATATCATAGAATTTAATAATAGAAGAGATCTTATACGTCTAGAAGTCCTAGCTCAACTGACAAATTTTGAAATTGTAAGGCCAGAAGTCATGACCGGGGTTCGAACCTGGGACCTCACAATCTGTGTGTGTTTAATTTCAGTGGCTTACCACTTCATCTAAGACAAAAAAAAAAAAAAATTCTTATACAATGTATTAATTATTTTTCAAGGGGTATAACGATAGATGTAATTTAATGCAGTTCATGGTTTTTAACAAAAAATTTTGAATTTCAAATTGAAGAAGTGTTGGAAGGAAATACATAATTAGGGTTAGCACTTACCAATTAATGCGGATCATTTGGAGGGAATTTCAAACCTAAATAAAAGTCTATAGAAACAATAGATATATACAAACGATGATACAACATGATAGGAATGAAAAGCTCATCATCAGTGAGGAGAAATATTAGGGATTGCTGCATTATAGAGGGAATTTGTTAGGTTAAATTGGTGCGCTGCATTTTAGATGGAATTTGTTAGGTTAAATTGCTGCTAATCATTTTTAGAGGAAAATTATTATGTTAAGTTATTGCAGACCTAACAAAAGTAATAAATAAGGATTAAGGTTTTGTTTTAAAAGATCATAATAGCACTTTTTAAGCTGATCTAACGCCAAACTTGCGTACTTTGTTTTGGTGATCAAGATTTGTAGATTTTTAAAAACACTAATACTCATAATTTTCTCATTCGTTAACTGAATTTGATTTTGTTTGTTGCTGAACGACGGTAGAATCAAGATCCATAATCTAGTGTCTTCCTCGTCGTCCAACAATGGTTCGGTAAGTCAATAAAATGTGATATCTATTATGTTTCCATTTGTTTCTTACAAACCTTACCTCAAACTATTGTTCTTGTCCTTGATTAATTGTTTGTGGTTTAAACCTGAAGTGATCATTCCCCCTCTTCCTTCATCATGAACATTCGTCATCCTCTAAGATATCTAATTGATGTAGGATTCATCAAGTTCTTATAAAGTATCTTTCGTTATCAAAATCCTTTAATCAGCTATGTAATTTTTAATGTATAACAACAAATCACAATTCTTTCATATTTGATATATTGCGCGTATAATAGTGTTGAATTATAGCGTGTGATTATATGCATGTCAAGTGTTGAATTATAGCGTGTGATTGTATGCATGTCAAATCTCAAATGAAAAGGGAATCACGAAAGAGAAAGTCTTAGATGGTCACATTGAACGGGCACAATATTTGAACAGACTCACATTTTGAAAAAAGTGAGCAAGAAGAAAGAATGAAATATTATGTATTTTTAAATAATTAAATAAAATGTATTTTAATATTCTGTCCAAATATTGTCTCCAAATCTTTGTGAACATATAGTAATTTTCATTATGAAAAAAAGAATAATTAAGCTTCTAGATATTAAATATAATGATAAATGAATTCATAAGAAAGCGAGGACAATTAGTCCGTACGTATCTTGAAAATAATGTACAAGCAAAAATATTTTCTTAAGCTCAACAATTTCATTTTGCATTGAAGTCATGCAAATTTCTTTCCCTTATTAAGGGCCGACCAAATTGATCATTTCCTTTCCAATGTCTCTATAAGATAATTAACGTGCTTTGAAATCAAAGTAGAGGAACTTTTTCATCCCAACTACGTTAACAATATATATTTACAGAAGTTTACCATTGAGTGTAAATTAAGAAGCAAATCAAGATACGTACATAAGATAACGTATGTATGTACATTTGCCACATGTGCTTACTGTGAAAATAAGGCCTTAAATTTCCATAAGCCATGTGTTTTTCCAACTAGCTTGTGTGGAGTTTAATTTTCCACAACCCTTTAATATGTCTCAATTGATCCACTCTACGAACATTATGCTGACTAAGTTAGTATCTTGTTGAAAATAAACTTCAAATATAAGTTGTTTTATTTTATCAATAAAGAGAAGCAATTATTTAACTTCTAAAATGTGCTTCCTAATAATACCCCTTGGCTATCACACCCTTATAAATAGAAGCAAAATGTGAGGCATGTTACATAGTCTTTGAGGGTGTGAAATACCTTGTTCAAAAGCACAACAATGTTTCATACAATGGTTAGGATAAGACATAATCCTCCTTTTATTATTTTTCACATTATGGTTTTAATCAAACATATATATGTCATTATGTGTGTTGACTTTTTTTTTTTAATCAAGTGCACTTACTATAAAATGTTAATTTCATGCAGGAGTGTTTTTTCACATTGTTAATGATTCTGAGTATGTTTAAACTCGGATTGGGTAGCACAACAACTTTCAATGTATTGCAATATGGAGCAGTTGGAGATGGAAAAACCAATGATTCTCCTGTAAATTAATTATGATCTCTCACCATTTTATTTAGCTGCATGTGTAACATTAATAACTTTAATTATCTGATTTGCTCAATTCCAAATGTGATAAAATAATTTAAACTTTATGCTATAATATTTTTTTCAATAGGCTTTTCTAAAAGCATGGAAAGATGTGTGTCAGAGCAAATCAGGCACATCTCGTCTCATCATACCAGCAGCTAAGACATTCTTATTGAGGCCAATAGCCTTCCGTGGTCCATGCAAACCTAATTATATATACATTGAGGTACTTTTTTTCTTGATCCAGTAGCCTAGTGGTTAGAACTCACACAGTTAAATATAGAGAAGTGGGGTATATATCTGAGGTTCGAACCCCGACTCCTGCATAAATATGCAATGTCCTTGTCAATTGAGCTAAGCTCACGAAGACATACATTGAGGTATTTATTAATTTGATTATTTTTGCAATACATAACCTCATCAAGTGAAAATTTTGGAACTTGGTCGGTGGCTAAAACTTAAAAGCATAGTAAATATTAACTTGAGTACTGTTTCAACTTTCACCCATTACTCCAACAAACAAACAAACAAATTTCAACCAAAATGCATTGAAAGGTTGGATACATATTTGATAAAATTGATGTGTTATTTCAGGCAAGTATTCACCTTAAGTTGATCTCACCTCTCGAGTATATTTTTTTCATCCACAATGTTTGAACTTAGGACTTTGTTTAAGGGATTTAAGTTCAATTCTACTCTCACCAATATAATGTTGGTAATTGATGTGTTACTTTCTTTAGGATTTAGTTTTTTTTAAGTATACTATGTGGACCGCCATAATTCGGATAAGACCAAAAGTCACGGATATAAGGTGCCCTCTCATCCTTATCTCTCAAAACAACCAGATCAGAATCTTTAGGCAAGATATTCGGATAGAGATAGACTATACACACCCCATGTTATAGGCAACTGATCAGATAATCGCATAAAGGTTGTTACGCAAAAGAAGGCCAGAAAAAGCTATAAATACCACCATTGGGATCATTCCCAAGACATAACTTATTCAGATACAAAAACTCTAATCATTTAGTTAACCTTCCAACTGAGCTTCTCTATTGTACTCGCTGCAAGTACACTATAAAAAAATGAGTTATGAAAAGATTCACCGCCATTGATGATGGAAAGATCAATTTAGGGAATGCATTTTAAGTTTAACAAATTCATATTTGTAAAAGAAATTGGTTTAACAAAGTCATAATTTGCTAGGAATGAAAAAGTGATATCAACAAAACATACATTGTGACACAAATTGCAGATGACACAAATTTATTATTATGAAAAAACATACTCCCTCCGGTCACATTTATAAGCAAAACACTACTTTTTAGGTTCATTGAATACCTAATGTATTTAGTGTATATCATTGACCAAATACATTAGGTATTCAATGAACCTAAAAAGTAATCTTTTGTTTATAAATAGGCTTAATTGCAGTTTTAGCCCCCTAACTTTTCCAAAGATGCGATTTTGGTCCCCTAAGAAAAAAAACTACAAAACAGCCCCCTAAGTTTTGCAACTGTAGCAGTTTTGGCCCCCAAGACTGGTATTGACTCGGTCTACGCTGACGTAGCACCCTAAGTGAGGTGCCACGTGTTATTTTTTTTTTATTTTTTTTTTGCCTTGGGGAGCCAAAACTGTTACAGTTGCAAAACTTAGGGGGCTGTTTTGTAGTTTTTTTTCTTAAGGGGCCAAAATCGCAACTTTGAGAAAGTTAGGGGGCTAAAAATGCAATTAAGGCCTTATAAATATGACCGGAGGGAGTATATCAGAGGAGATAATGGATATCAATTAACTTGATGATACATTGGTTTAAAAAAAGGAGAATGTTAAACCGTTCGGAGCATTGGTTAAGAAAGATTAACTTGTAATTTATTACTTAACCAAAAGTCAAAATTTATATTTTTAAGATAAATTATTTATTTATAGATTCATTAACCATTGCCCCAGAGCACCGGTAACTAGGGGTGTTCAAAACCGAACCAATCCAATAGAAAAACCGCAAACTGAACCAATCCAAACTGAAACTGCAAAAAACCGTATTTGGTTCGGATGTATTCGGATCAATTTTTTACTCAACCGCATGGTTTGGTTCGGTTTGCGGTTTTGATTTTACCAACCGAACCAAACCAAACCAAACCGCAATATAAGAAAAACACTAATTAAATTATATATCACTTGGATAAATAGTCATAGAAACTCGCTGAAAACTTTAATAAAATGACTTTTTTTTTCTCTTGTTAAGTTTCTTCTTTACTTTTTCTTTCAAAAATGTATTTATGTACTACTTGAACTCTTAGAGAATGCTAAAAAATTTAGTCTTTTGTATTTCTTACAAAATATGATTACTTTTTGTCCGCGTTTAAATTTGGTCTACGTAGTTGCGAACATTGTTGGATGAAAATAAAATTGTAATGTTGAATGAAATTTAAAACATTGCTTAAAACATGTTGTGTTTTAGCTTTTTAATTTGATTTTAATGTGGAAAACAAAAAAAAAATAGTCTAAAAAAACCGCACTAACCAATCCAATCCAAACCGCATTGGTTTGATTTGGTTTGGTTCGAATTTTATTTTAAAAGTCAACCGAACCAAACCAACCCGCATACTTATTTATCTTACGGTTCGGATGACTTTTAGTTTGAAAACCGAACCAAACTGTATCGCGAACATCTCTACTGGTAACAAAGAAAAAAAAAATTGTTATGAGGGATGTTATGATTAGTGAGTTTTTATTTTATCATATTTTCAACTCAAAAGTCAAAGCTCGCTTTTAGATAAGTTAAATTCATTAAAGGTACGAATAGTTAACTTTACAATGGAACAACCTGTAGTTGACTAGTATTATATAATTTTATTTGAATTAAATTGAAAACTCAACTTTGAGTTAAAGTAACCTATTTCGTACTTTTATGAACTCAGCTTTCAGGGAATATTGTTGCACCTAAAACAAAATCGGAATACTCCGGATCCCCTATAAACACATGGATTGGCTTCTCATTTGTGAATGGTTTAATTATAAGTGGAAAAGGGACTGTTGATGGTCGAGGCTCTATGTGGTGGAAACAACCTTGTATAGGAAATCCACCACCCGTAAGTAAAATTTCTATTTTTAACTTAACATTTCAACTTATGTTGCTTAAATAATACAATATATATTTCTTACCTTTTTCAGGGGACAAGTTGCCGTCCACCAACAGTAAGTAGTACCTACTCTTAGTATTGTATTGATCCTTGCAAAATTAAATTACATTGAACTGGTATTTATTTTTGTGTGTGTATGATGTACAGGCAATAACATTGAATAGATGTTATCGATTTCAAATAAAAGGATATACAAGTGTTAATCCAGCAAGAAGCCATATAACTCTAACTAGCTGCAAAAAGGGCATTATCTCTAACATCCGTCTAATTGCTCCTGGAGAGAGCCCTAACACTGATGGCATTGATATTTCTGCCTCAAGAGACATTCAAGTACTTAACTCTTTCATTGCAACAGGTAATGTTTTCAACTCATTTCAATCTATTTTATTAGATCTTTGTGTATGTAAATAATCATATATATATTGATTGTATCTAATCATATTTTAGGTGATGATTGCATTGCTATTAGTGCTGGATCATCACTAATCAAAATAACTGCTATAACATGTGGTCCAGGACATGGTATCAGGTTAGTACTTCACTAATTATGTATTGAGTGTTTGAATTTTTATTATTTTTAATTAAAATGTTCAAGCTACTTTACCTTAATTAAGTTTTTTGTAGCATTGGGTCATTAGGGGCACGTGGAGACACCGATATTGTAGAGGATGTGCATGTGAAAAATTGTACGTTGACTGAAACATTAACTGGAGTAAGGATCAAGACAAAGCAGGTACTAATTAATTCACCAAAATAACAACATTATTGGTTTACAAACTCCACGAGTATTAATTTTCTTATTACTTAATTTTTGGTCACATGTCATGTCACATGACTTATGTAAATTATTTTATTTTAAATTGTATTTGTGAACAGGGTGGAGGTGGATTTGCTAGGAGGATCACCTTTGAAAATATTAAATTTGTTCGAGCCCATAACCCCATTTGGATTGACCAATTTTATTGTGTTAATCAAATGGTCTGCAAAAACATGGTAACTCAAGATAATGCATCAATTCCATTTTTCTTATTTATGTTACTTCCCAAAAAATAAATTAATTCTCTACAACATGTAACAATTTTTTTATTGAATGTTGTGTAGACTAAAGCAATCAAAGTGAGTGATGTAACTTATAGAGGGATTAGTGGAACATCATTGACAGACAAGGCAATCAATTTGAACTGCGACCAAAATGTAGGGTGCTCTAACCTTGTATTTGATCGTGTTTATGTAAGATCTGCTGTTCCTAAGATGAAGGTTTTCTCCTTCTGCCATAATGCTCATGGAAGAGCCTCACACACCAAACCACTTCTAAACTGCTTGCTCAAATAAATTCAAATTGTTTTCATTTCTTGTCCTCAGAGCTACCATATAATATATGCTAGTTGAATATCTTTTTTTTTTTTTGTTGCTTTTTATTTTTTCTTCTTTTGGAATCATAATTAGTTGCTGATTATTTAGATTGTTGTGGTGTGATTATTGAATAATAATCCGTGTACAATTTACCGTGTCTTTGAATAAATTACTATTTAGAACAACAACGCGACAATCTCCCTCTAAATCCGACACAAAGGTAGGGTCACGCTAGCTTGCTCCGTTCGCTCATTCATTCCCATTTGACATTGTCTATGAGTCATACCTAACAATCTTTACCTTGGTGAATATCAAACCCCTACGAGTATTTGTTGTATAACGTTAACACTATAAGAAACATGTAACAAGTACAACAGTATCTGAACTTAAAGGTTTCGTTATAATAATAAGAAATGATTGCACAAATTATGCATGAACATGTTTCTACATAACAAAATTAAAGCCTCGAAAATTAAAATACAAGAGAAAGAAAGTCTAAGAAGCCAACAATAGTAGTCTAATCCTATTTAGCAGGTTTCCACTAGTACACCACATTTCTTTACATTAGATTTTTCTACTGCAAAAACTTGTTCATTCTTCTCAACCAAGTAACTGAATCGAATTTCTCCATCTTGATAAGATTCTCAACAAAATCTGTAAGGTGTAAGAAAAATTCACTTCATCAAAACTTCTAGGATATAGGCTAAATAAGTTTTGGTTAACAAAAAAACTAAACAAATTGGTTTGAATAATTCAAAATTTGTCAAACCATTTAGAAAATAAAAGAGTTACATAAAAAGACAGATTTCAAGTCAACATATGCACTGATTTCTTTAGCTACACATGTAATCAACATCCTATCAATTTCTTAAGTTCAAAGTATGCACTGATTTCCAGCAAGAATATAAAGCCAAAACAACATACACGACATGTTATATGATGTAACATAACAATGCATAGAGACATATATACCATAAACTTAATTAGCAAAACCAATATGGAGGGTCTCAAACAGCTCCGCAGCCATCTTGTATCCAGCAACAGATTCAAAAAGCTTTAAGACTTCATCTCCATCAAAGTAAGCAAGCAATCCATAAATCGACAAAATCAATAGAAATCGGAGAACCTCCAAAGAGTTTTGAGTATTTTCTTTCATGTTAGCTTTCAACTCATGTGCTAACTTCAAAGCTTCATCTCTTACACAAGGTTTAATATTTGGTGAGATTGTCATCAGTTTTTCTAGCAGATAGATGCGGCTTTCATCAATAATCACAGGTTCGTCTCCCTTCTTAGCAAGTGGAATAATGGGGTTCAGTATTATATCCAAAACAAATTTTGCTGGATCTGATGATTCTCTCAAATTATCTAGAATGTCAATTTCCTCGCTTGCTCCATCAATGGTAATACTGAATTGATCATCCATGTAAGATGTATCTGCATATTTAGATAGCAGATAGTTAAGCTCTCTGATCATATTTACATAAACAACAAAAAATGAAGGTGATCTTAACTTCATAAGAATTAAAAAAGATATATACTAACGGTTTCAAAGTCGATATAGAACCTTAACTGAATCACTGGAGTAGTGTTTAATTGATTAATAATTATAGCCAAAACTACACTGTTGCCTGTTGGCTATATACTTGAAAAATTGAATGTACAGTAACATACTAATCTATCATTAGCAGGACCATAGTTTTAGGATTAAACCTTAGTTATGGATAAAAATACATGAGTTTTTTGCATTTAAGAGATTCTAAAAATGTTCAAGAGTTCAAGGGTGAAAAGTATAACCAAAATAGTTTGACAGTGTGTGCGGGCGTGCGCGTGTGATATAGAAACTGTACAATAAAATAGATGAATAGCAATATTTACCAAATTCTTTTTCTTCATCATATCGTTTCTCTGTCAACTCAAGCTCCTTTGGTTATTCACCAAAATTATTCAGCTTTGACTCAAGATCCTTGATTTGTACTTCAATCTGATTCTCTTTGAACTGAAGTGCTTTGACAGATTTGAGATTGTCCTCAACTTGCTTTTCAAATTGCTGCATTTTTACTTCAAATTTCTCTTCCTTTGCTTCAAACAGTACTTTCACTTGAACTTTAAATTCCTCCTCTTTTGATTGGAACTCCGTCACTCTTCTTTCGAATTCCTTTTCTTTTGATTCAAACTCCTTTTGTTGGCTCTCGAAATTCGTTTTTTCTGATTCAAAGTCCTTCATTAGGCCTTCAAATTCACCCTTTTTAGATTCAAACTCATTTACTCGACCATCAAGTATATTCTTTTCAGACTCAAGTTCCGTAACTTGGGCCTCCTTATGATCTAGCTCTTTGCAGCACTTCTCAATAGCTCTCTTTATGGATCGCAATCCCCTCTCTTTTACTTGTTGTCCGTTGCATTCCTCAAACGATTTTTTCAACGATGCAAGTTCTTTCCTCAGCAAGGAAAAGGAATTATCAGCTGATTTTCCTGGCCTTTTAATTATATTCGATGAAGGAAAATCATCAAATGGTGATGCCTTTGATTTCTTGTTGGAAATTTTCAAGGAATTGTTATCATCAAATTGCCTCTTAACTGGCAGTAGTAGTATCCATCTTCTGAACAGAAGCATCAAAATCCATCATTCAACTATAGTCTTTTCCCGTGGGTGTGTGCAATTTGGGGTTTTGTCTTTTAGAGGGTATTTATTTTCAAGCACTTTTGTGGCCTTTGTGAGCTTGTATTTTGCTTGTGGTCTTTGTTCTTTCTGTTCATCTTTAGCACCTCATGCTAAAGAATGGCTAATAATATTATGCTTTCTCAAAACAAAACAAAAATGTGTCCATCTGTTGTGTT
>Ga0228710_1012077_pt1 | contig 10850 bp, 7 predicted proteins | sample MedpolnodulmetaG_FD_177995 | JGI IMG/M metagenome (GOLD analysis project Ga0228710, IMG submission 177995) | Root nodule microbial communities from Medicago polymorpha collected in Santa Monica, California, United States - pink nodules | ecosystem: Host-associated > Plants > Roots > Nodule... | reverse complement strand
GTTGTTCTGTAATATAGTATGGTCTGCAGGCTTCTGCCTTGTATTTCAAGAAGTATTGAATCATCTCTTTGCCTAATACATGCCTTCTCATTTCTTAAAAAAAGGAATTTTAGGTTTGCATTTAATGAATAAAAAGGAATTTTAGGTTTGCATTTCATGAATTGATGAATCTGCATAGACTAGCGTCAGTACTCATGCTATGTAAGAAATGTGAAAGGTGCTTACTGGATATGAAAATAATAATGTTTGGACTAGGAAAATAATAATATGAAGAATATAGAGGTATGCATGCAGCGATACATCATGATGTTTCATATTTCTTTTCGTGCCTCTTGTAATATAGTTTCTTAGTTTTCTTGAATTTTACTTTCATTTTAGCTATTTTTAATCCTGTTATTTTCATTTTATGACTCTACCCACCTAGTGGAAAGAAAGGCTTTGATTGTCACTGTTTTTGTTTTGTATTTTATTTTTCATGGAGAATAAACTCGGCATGTAATATTTGTTCTCCAGGTTCATTGTGATATGAGGGGTAGCCTTGATCCTCCTTGTAATGCTGTGGGATTTATTGATAGATTAATTCTTGGTGAAGATCATATGTACCAGCGTCCTGTCTACAGAAGAACAAAGGTTATATAACCTCTAGCGTAATTCCTGTATTGAATCAATCTACTGCCACCTCCAAAATAATTTGTTTTATCCCCTTAAATAGTTTTATTCTTGACCTCTTTTCATTTTCAGGAGTGCAGTGTCAATTCTCCTGATTATGGACCCTTGCCTCCAGATTCACCTGGATGGTGCCTTGCACCATTTGACCCGGAGGGTATTTTGAGGTAAATAGCATTCTCAGCTCTCTCCTCTTTTTTCTTTTTCTTTTTCATTGTGGGTCATTGTTGGCATTGAAATCTATGGTGATATAAATATCCATACTGCCATAGTCAAGGTATTTTATTTCTTTCAGTTGTGCAGTGTACTTTGCATGCCTTATTATCATCTCTTTTGTTTTCTTTTTCCATCCACTTTCTGATGTATGGATCTTTATCTTTCATGATCTATTATTTCATTAACTATCTTCAGTCAAATAACACAGGAAATTTTAGTGATTCTTAGAAGTAGGGATCTCATCTTGGGTTTGGCTGGGTTATCAGTCATTTAGAATTTTCATTGGGCCAGTCCAAATTCAGGCTGGGCCCTCTTTGCTGAGATCGAGCTTGGGCCAACCATCTCATAGTTTATACTGAGTTATTGGATCTGACCCTTCACATGTGACCAATTTTGACAATATAAAATTTCGTTAATGCATTGGTTGCTAACTATTTTGCTAAATCTTCCAGTTCACTGATGGCTGCCATTACTTGTTTCGTGGGATTGCAATTTGGGCATGTACTTGTAATTTTTCAGGTCTGATGTACAAGTATCCAATCCTAGTGACATATAATTTGTCTCTGAGATGTGTCTAAAACTATATACACTACTGTTTTTTCCATTCAGGCACACAAGCAGAGGGTACTTCTGTGGTCTGTGTTTTCCTTCTCTCTATTGGTAGTCGGATATATTCTGGAAATTTTAGGTATTATCTAATTTAAATTTCTCAAGATTGAGATACATTTGACTCTCCAACTAACAACTGTGAAGTTTTTCAGGAATTCCTTTATCAAAAGCGCTGTACACATTAAGCTTCATGTTCATCACCGCAGGAGCATCGGGCTTGGTTTTGACTGCTATATACTACATTGTAAGTTCGTACTTGGGTCATAATGTATATAGATATATTATATCCCAAGGTGAAAAGCATATAATTTGCTTATAGGCTTTCACATGAGGAGTGAAAAGTGGTAGCTCTAGTGCTCAACCACTTGGTGACTCTGATCACGACAGATGATTAAAACTCAAATTCATATACTGTTGCAGGTTGACATAAAACAACTCAGAAAGCCTACAGTTTTACTACAATGGATGGGAATGAACGCCCTTATCGTATATGCATTGGCTGCTTGTGACATCTTCCCAGCAGTTATCCAGGGTTTCTATTGGCGCTCTCCTGAAAATAACTTGGTAATGTTTATTTTCTAAAGGTTCTTTATATCTACCCTTTCTTTATAAATTAAGCAGGAATTTGATTTTCGTAAAATTTTTATTACCGAATAGGAGCCAACGTTAGATTAATTTATTTACGTGCAGGTTGACGCCAGTGAAGCTTTAATACAGAATGTATTACATTCCGAGAAGTGGGGTACACTGGCCTTTGTAATAATTGAGATTTTATTCTGGGGTCTTTTGGCTGGTTTCCTCCACAAGAAAGGGATATATATAAAATTGTAACAGATGATGCAATCATACAAGAGACAATAACATGTACATTTACTTTCCTTGTAGATATCTTCTATTAGAAACCAGCAATGCTTTCTTGGCAAGCACATATCTTGTTTGGTATTTTTCTTGATTCTCCTATATAACCTGCCAAAGTTGTCTTTCCTAGCTTTACCATCGGAATGTCTAAAACCCATCCCATTATCGTGTCTTGACAATCTTAAGGCCAACTGTTGAGGAGTGTTAGTGTAGAGAACACCAAAAGCAATATTGAACAAATAATTAGAGACAGAAACACCACATTTCTACTTAGAATCTTTTGGTGGAAATCTTAAATATAATCAAACTCTACCTAGTTCTAGAATTAGCCACTTACACATGAATTTCAAGCCATTACTAATACAGGTGACTAGGGGTTCCTCGAGTGGTGGAATCAGGCTTTTTCGTTCTTATTTTTGTAGTGTGTGTGATGACAATTGACAGATTTGTTACTAAAATAAATTTCAATGATTTTGTTAGTTTTTCAGTGATGAACATGCAGTTGGTTTCACCTTTCCAGCTGTGCGAAAGGAGCACATGAGTTGAGACAATTTATTGTATCAGCATCAAGAAATCTAGTTTTATGAATTGCACAATTTGCTTTCACTGAAAAATGTGTTTAAGATAGAGACAGCAAGAAAGTTTGTAATGGAAGCTGTTCTTTTCTCTATACTTTGTTTAAAAAGAAAAAAGCAGGAGAGAAATGGGAAAATACAAAATTTGTTATCTTTAGTGTCAAAATACTCTTTCTTGTTCTATCATCAATTGATTTCCATTTAGATTGACGTGAACACACAACATTTAGAAATTAGAAATGTATACTTATAATTGAATTTCTTCAGCTTTCTTGTTCCCATTCAAAATAAATTACAATGAAGCAGATTGATGCCTACAAAGTACAAACACAACTCCAATCAACAACGATAACAACAATCAGGGCCAAAGAAAAAGAAAGAAACAAAAGCAATTAATCCAATTTTGTCTGCTACTTTGTGTGCTACAAAAATGACATGTATAGGGAACTTTCTAGATATAATTAACATGTTTGTTCACATTGTGGTTGGTTTAGGACCTAAAATGTTATATTTGGTTTCTTCAAGTTGAAGACAATTTGTAAAAGAATCTTACAAGTAGTAAATAAAGATTAAAGAGCGCTCTACAGGTATTAGTTCTCTCTGTTTCTTTGGATCTTTTGGCATCTTTAACTGTGTCCTTGTCGTTCCTAAAAGTAAACTCACAAGAGACAATTTAACTGTCTCAATAATTGTTTCCTTTTTCTATTCCAAACTATATAAGTTAATATCACCTATCATCCAATATTCAAAGGGAAAAAAATGGATACTAAGAAAGGAAATGCTGAGATTTCAGGTAAAACTGAGGATGATTCTGTTGAAAGATCATCAAGCATTAAACATCTTGAAAACTTTCACTTTGGAAAAGCATTGGCATTCAGAGCAGTGTATGGCTCTAGTGGATTTCAACGCAGTGGAAGCAGAAAAACTAGAGGCAGTGATTCCATGACATCATCACCAAGCAGGCTTAGTAAGGTCACATACAAAGTGGTTGTTGATGACAAAGATGCTTAGTTTGCAAGAAAATATGTTACTATATCTCTTGTAGTAGCTGTATGTAAGTTGAATATGGTTTACTGCGACATATATATGCTTCATTATAAATTACAACTAGACCAATTTATTTACGTGTAGAATCTAAGTTACCGTGTATCCAAACATACACTAGAACTAGTGTTAGGATATACACTCTTTGGCCTAAAAATATATTTTTTAGATTCATTCAATAAAAATGTATATAGTCAAAACATACCTCATTTATTGAATGAATCTAAAATATAGATTTTCGCTTATAATAGTGACGAGAGAATGTATGTATGAAAGCAATTCTAATGATAAAGGAAAAACAAATAGGGTTTTTATATTTCTTGTTGTAGATTTTTTTTGTTTTTTTTTTTATACATTCTCTTGTTGCAGATTTAGGTAGTATATTTGTTTACTCCCTTTATTTTCACTTCCGTTTAAAAGTGAAATTTTCAAACAGAAGAAAATGTGTTATATTTAGAGTGTACATTCCAAGTAATTAGGTGGAGATAATTTCTTTCTAATCCTTATTATAATGATAGGGCTTAATTGTACTTTTCGTCTCTATATTTTATGAAGCTCGCAAAAATAATTTTCTCGTTTTAAAATTGAACTTTTTAGTCCCTAAAGTATCACGCTACTATCTTGCATGTGATGCATTTGACTTATTGTATGGGATGCTCTTGATTTATTGCATGAATAACACTTGACTTGTGTATGTAATTTTCTCTTCTTCCCTTCTCCTATAAATTAATAGGAGTTTATAATGTACTTTCATCATTCTAATCTAATCGTAGAAATCAAATAGTGTGTGATTCTCTAAACATATAGTGTCTGTTTTCTTGTTATGATCCAATTAGAGACCAAATTTATGGTATATTCATGTTGTATTCTTCATTATAAGACCAAGATATCTAACCAAAATTTCCGATATTACACTTAACAAACACGTCTTTAAGTAACATGATGTCAAGTGCATCAAGTTCAGAGCCTAATTTAGAAGATTTATATTCTGAGTGACTAAATTTTGTCTCACAAAATTACTCATTTAATTTAATTTGAGAAGAAAGTAATAATATTCATCCATGATATAATATTAACTTTAAGTTGTCCATTTGAACTTATCATTACATCTCTTCCACTTTCCAGTATCTATTTGGCTGGCCACTCAAAACTTGGCCTACCTCTCATACAATGATCAAGACCTAATCATTCCAAACACACATTCTATGTGTCCATTTTATTCCCTTCTTAATTTCCATTTTCAATTAAAAAAATCTTTTCTATCATATTATCTTTGTTTGATAATCTTTGATATCATATACTTGTAAACAAATAAACCGACAAATTAAACTTTATTATCTTATATATAGATTCAAACACAAGACCTTCCCATATAAATTAATCTGCAACATTAGAAAATTGACTATTCCCTTTAGAAAGTCAAAATATTGTTTAAAGTTTTCAATACTATAATGAATTAGTGATTAGTGATAATAATAAAAATGAAATTAACAGACACTATATATTATTTGTTAAATAGTATAATGGAAAGCACTATCCCAGTTTTCCAGCTCCAAAATCTTTTTTTTGTTTTTTTTTTAATTACTCCAAAACCACTTGAATAACATTAAAAAAAAACATATTAAAACATGGCACATTCTTTACGAAATGTAATAATTTTCATGTATCCCTATAAATATCGCACATCATCAATTCCTTGTCTAATTACAATTACAAAACCCTAATCTTAAAAATTTCAACTTTCATGGAAGGGTACGGGTACGGGTCGGATCACAGTTCATACGGAAGTGAAAGAAGAATCGAGATAGTGAGCGGGAGAAGCTACGGTTTGAGTCAGAACTACTACGTGGGTCGGAGTGAGTCATCTGGTGAGGTGACTCGAGCGAGTCACGACGGAGCAGCACCGGTGGCGAAGCCGTGGAGCTTCAACGACGCGGCAACGAAGAGGAGAAAGAGAATAGCGAGGTATAAGGTTTATGCTGTTGAAGGTAAGGTTAAGGCTACGTTTAGAAATGGGATCCGATGGATCAAACATACTTGTTCTCGGATTGTCCATGGGTACTAATTGGTACCGGTATCATTTTCAATTTCTCTCCTTGACTTTGACACATCACTATGTACAATTTAACTTTCTTCTATCACCATTTGTATAGATTAGTTCTACAATATCTATATAATACGACGATTTGGATGTTGTGGAAAGCACGGAACGGAATGATAAAATTTATAAAAATACTACTTATGAGGTGGATGAGATTGTCATGAGGCAGGGGTATGCATATGTATCCGGTTTCAGCGAAGTTCGCTGCCCGTATGTATATTCCGGCCTCATGATAAACTAGGTTGATTTGAGTGTCCGGTTTTGTAAGTGTTTATGTGTCTTGTATTTACTCGACGAAAATAATATTTGTCATTTCAAAAATATATATATGGTATGATTTCATTGAATGGATATGTAAGATATTTTACATTAAATGTATGCAAATTAAATCCTAAAGTTTTAATTTGTGGGTTTAAGGTTGTATTGTATTGTGGGGTTTGTTAAACTAGTGTTTGATTTAACTGTATCAACTGGCATCCATCAAATTTGAACTTCAAAAAAAGTGTGAGCAATGATTTTTGTTTTAGAAAGAGAATAGCGAACTAGATCCCAGAGGTTACCAAGGTCATTGGAAACTTTAGGTCTATAACGTGAAATTCAATTAAGTGTGGTCAAGATTGAATGTAGTCAAGTATAGTTGCACTTTAAAACTGTCCAATTAAGACGGTTCAGATCTCAACACAATTTTTTTTTGTTTAATATAAAATTTTGAGTTAAAAAATCTAAATTGTTCGATCTTAATCGGTGATCTCAAGTTTGTCGACCCATGAGTGCACCAATTTTTCATTGCACCAAAACTTGACCTCAAAAAAAAAGGGGGGGCAAAGATACTTAATTTTATTTTAGGTAAGAAAATATACTTAATTTTTGTTTTGACAAAACAAACATACTTACACTGATTCATATGAGTCTCATCATTTTATGTGGGATTCATTTTTAAAGTGTAGAACACACATCGATCTTACTTAATAAAAGACTGAGTGTTAGAAAGAATATTGAAAAGAAAATGTAACTAACACTTCGTTTATGGTGTATGAATGTTAAGAGTGTAAAAAAAGAGTAATAAAGGAAGAAAGGGGCTATTTAATTGATAGACTATAGTAAACAATGAATTGATTTTGGGGCTCACCGCAAAAGCTAGGATTTGCGGCTTCTCCCAAAATCGCGTTTGCAAGACTGGATGGCTTTTGGAAGAGACAACCAAACACCCTTCAAAATAGAAAAATCTTGTTGAAAGTTCTGAAACGTGCTTCTACTGGTTTCCAACGGGGAACCAAACAGGCACTTAGGCGACAACACTAGGTATCATAATTTTTTTGGCTAATACTTCATTCGGTCGTTTTTATAAGAGACAAATTGGTAAACTACAGTTGATGTTTGGTTCATAATGTAGATCAAATACATCAACTTTGATTGACTCATTTATTTCTTATAAAAATGATCGAGAGAGTAGTTTCTCAGAGTTCAAATTTGAGACATTAATTTGTTTAAGTTGAAATAGACTTGTGTTCTGTCATTTAAACTCTTTTGGATACTATAATTGAGCATCTCTAATAGAGAAGGTATCTAAGTGAGTTTCATAGAATGGTTGTTCGTTATTGAAAAAACTATGATGTGCCACTTTGAGTAGAAAAAAATATTGAAGTAGCTTAATAAGCTCTTGTATCATCAAATTAAATGTTGGTTTATTTTCTCAAATTAAAAGGTGCACATAAAAAGTTAATAAAAAATGTAAGTTTCAAAAAATTGCTTAATTTGAATCCACAACAAAATCTAAAACACAATAAACAGAAATAGAATTGCGTGCAATCAAAATCATAGCAATTTCTTCAATATTAATTTATTCAAAAAATAGTCTAAAATAATGTCATCAATCTTCTCTTAAAGATTTATACTAACTTAAGACTCAGTCCTTTACAGCCTCACGATCCACTTCTAAAGTGACTAAGCTCAAGGAAGAACCCATCAGACATAGGATTTTGTAATCGAGAATTGCTTTTTTGACACTCAGAAGTTCCTAATAACACAAGTACATTACTAAAATGTCCCCATCAATAGTTAACTACCGTTGAGTTATAACTACAAAACCAGCGGCAGTTAACTGTTTTTTTGGTCTTTTACTTATGTTGCTAAGACATATCTAATGTCAGAAAAGCAATCCTCTTTGTAATCTGTAACGTCTCAGCGGGTCCAATTCTTTTCAATGGCAATCGAACACACCATTGAAGGACGTTATATGTAACAATCCTCCCTTTACTTTTCAACGACTCCATCTTGGGATAATATAGATACTCTTTCTCACAAAAATGCAAGACACACAATCTTACTACTCTAAGCTTAACACTCTTTGCTCTCTCATTGAGAGTGATTGCAAATAGAACTCCTCTACATTCAACATCAACAGAACACTCCTTTAGTAAAATCAACTTTCTCCGTTTATCTTAATCACATAATAATGATATGCTAGCGTGTATTTCTATTTTTAGATAAGCAATTTGCATTAATATAAAGTAAAAAATTGACCCCCCCACCCCCCGTGGGTGATTACATATTTTCAAATATACATCAGCATGTAATTGTAAAGATCATTTTGGCAAGACTTTATATAACTTTTTTTCCTTCAAAAAACAAGGTTACAACACTTTATATATGTATACATTTTTCCGCACGCATATATACTTTTTCTTTTATGTTTTTAAGAAGGGTTTACAGGCCCATCTTTCTACACAAAAAGAAAAACAAAAAAGAATGAAAGAAGTTGAATCGATCTCGTTTCCATGCAAGCATGCCCAATTAGACAAAGTATGAAACCACAATATTCATGATCATAACCCTAATGACCTCATACTCATCTCATTGTAACGAACATCCATACGCTGCAACCTCATTTCTCGATAAAATTTAGCAATAAAATCTTCAGCTTTGGCATCAATCATGTCATCTTCATCAATCTCATTATTATTACTATCTTTATCCGCAATCTCTTCCTTTTTCTCCTCCTCAACCATTTCATTTAGCCCCGCCGCATCGGCATCAATCATGTCATCATCATTCTCATTATTATTATTATTATTATCCTTTTCCACAATCTCTTCCTCTTTCTCCTCCTCAACCATTTCACTTAGCCCCACTGCCGAAGCGTAACGGCTACTCGCCACCGAAGCAAGGCCGCTTCTAGTCGGAGACGGTGAATTCAGAAACTCCGATGCATTATGAAACCCATCCTCACCTTGATTATCAATAGTGCTATTAACATTATTTTCAATAACCACTTTTTTATGGTTATTATCACCGTTGAGAATTTGTGGTGGAGATTGGTTGCTTTGAAGGTGCATAGGTCTCATGAACCCCAAAAGCTTCTTCCACATGCCTTTGGACACATTATCAATAGGCATAATCGATTTTGTTTTACGAGAATGCCCTCGCATCATGAATACAACAACCTTAAAGAAATTCTTAGATAATTTTGATGATCTCTTCTTGAGAATGGGTTGGGGTTGAGGAATATGATCTATGGTTGTTTTTGATTTTGGATCATAGCTAATCATAGCGTTCTCAACCTTTTTCTCCATTATATAAATAATGAATAGGTGTTAATTGAAACAATTAACAAATGTTGGAGAAAAAGGAGAGATTGCAATAAAGGATATTAAATTTAATGTGACATTTTTCCTGCTACGTACAAGCAGGAGAGGAATATTTGGGAGCTAGAAATGAATTAGTATGATGGGAAAGTTAGGAAACAAAAACAAGTTTATATAATAAGAAAATTTAGGAACCATGATTTGTTATTTTGGTTTTATGACGTGAAGACAACAAAGCACGAATGTTCTTGTCAGTTTCAAGTGTTGATGTTTAAGAACAGGTTTGACGTACAGTTACGTGGTAATGTACGGTTGGATTGTATAATGACTTAAATAACCTCCTATTGGAGTTTCTTACATTTTGAATTTTTCTAATTTTAGTATGGAGAAGGATGGGGAAAATGGTAATTGCATAGGGTAGTGTGTGGGCGATTTTTGTGGCGAAGGATTTGGGTGCAAGGAGAGAATGGTGTTTGTTTAGGAAGGACTTAACTGTAACCGTTAATTTCTGTTTCCCTCGTTTTGAAATGGTCTTTCTAGATTTTATTTTTTTTAGGGGTTGTCTTTCTAGAATTTTTTTAGTATGTGTCAAAATTATATTTATAAAATATATTTATACGAAAAATAAATTAATATATAAGCGCTAAAAAAAATGGCATATCTTTATTAGTTAGCCAATAATGGAGATTACAAAAACTTTACCATTGTATAATCAAAAAATTGAAGACATTAAAATCTACGAATTATAATTGATCTCGATGTGTCTTTATATTTTAAAGTTGTCGTAAGAATGTCATGTAAGTGCATTTAGAATGTAAAAGGTTGCAAAAACCTTTGATATATTGATGTGTCTCTCTTCTTTGCAAACTGCACTTAGTGTGTATTAGTACTTTCAGTTAAGTTTTTTATTTTACAAAATAAGGGAATGTGGGAATTTCTACATTTACAACACTATAAATAATATCTCTTTATGTATTTCTCCAAACAATTATCCTAAAAATCATCACTAGACATTTAGTATTTGATCAATTATACACAAAATTGACGGGAGATAAATTACTTTCATGGTCTTAGTTTTCGCTTTATAAAAGCAGGACATTTTTTTTAAGTGGAGCACAAAATAAAACATCTTATAATTAACAACAACAAAAAAGCAAAACAGAACGGAGGAAGTTCCCCCCTCCCCCCACCCAACTT